>ERZ1034969.101-NODE-101-length-60229-cov-18.795842_pt1 | contig 60229 bp, 30 predicted proteins | sample MGYA00520624_ERZ1034969 | MGnify/ENA primary metagenome ERZ1034969 (study PRJEB33766, sample SAMN09781776) | gut metagenome | biome: gut microbiome | host: Homo sapiens | place: Madagascar | study: EMG produced TPA metagenomics assembly of the PRJNA485056 data...
ATGTAGTATGTATGTAGTATATATGTTCTGATCCAATGCGAAACAGCAAACGGACATAACCGTCTCAGTATGTAACGCAAACAAGCATCAAGGCACGTGTTTTGGCACGTGCCTTTTCTATACTTAAGGACACGTCCGGCAATCGCCGGGACGGTATTGGATATTCACACCTCACGTTTAGGGAGTTCCATGAACAAGGCAATCATCACCGTCGTCGGCCAGGACACTGTCGGCATCATCGCCCGCGTCTGCACCTATCTTTCCGCGCACCAGGTCAACGTGCTCGACATCTCCCAGACCATCATCGACGGTTTCTTCAACATGATGATGATTGTGGATTATTCCAACGCGGACGAGGAATTCGGCACAGTCGTCGACGACCTCGACAAGCTCGGCGAGGAGATCGGCGTGCGCATCCGCTGCCAGCGCGAAGAGATCTTCACCAAGATGCACCGCGTCTGATCCGCGGCACACGTAAGCCATGCAAGCAACCGAAGCCACGAATCGTACCAATCGTAAGGAAAAACCATGCTGAATATCATGGAGGTCCACGAGACCAACAAGATGATCGAGCAGGAGAAGCTCGACGTGCGCACCATCACCATGGGCATCAGCCTACTGGATTGCGCCGCCGACAGCGTCGACGAGGTCTGCGAGAACATCTACAACAAGATCACCACGTACGCCAAGGACCTCGTGTCCACCGGCCAGGCCATCGAACGCGATTTCGGCATCCCGATCGTCAACAAGCGCATCACTGTCACCCCGATTTCCCTGGTCGGCGCAAGCTCCTGCAAGAGCTCCGAGGATTTTGTCAAGATCGCACACGCACTCGACCGCGCGGCCAAGAAGGTCGGCGTCGACCTGATTGGCGGCTACTCCGCGCTCGTGTCCAAGTCCATGACCCCGGCTGAGGAGATGCTCATCCGCTCCCTGCCGCAGGCCCTGTCCGAAACCGACATCGTTTGCTCCTCCGTGAACGTGGGCTCCACCAAAACCGGCATCGACATGAACTCCGTCGAACTGCTCGGCCATATCATCAAGGACATCGCGCACGCCACCGCAGACAATGATTCCTACGGTTGCGTGAAGTTCGTGGCGTTCTGCAACGCCCCGGACGACAACCCGTTCATGGCAGGCGGCTTCCACGGCGTGACCGAAGGCGACGCCGTGATCAACGTCGGCGTCTCCGGACCGGGCGTGGTCTCCCGCGCGCTCGACGAGGCCAAGGGCAAGGACTTCGAGTTCCTGTGCGAAACCATCAAACGCACCGCGTTCAAGATCACGCGCGTCGGCCAGCTGGTGGCCCAGGAGGCCTCCCGCCGACTCGGAGTGCCATTCGGCATCATCGACCTCTCGCTTGCCCCGACCCCGGCCGTCGGCGATTCCGTTGGCGAAGTGTTGGAGAAGATCGGCTTGGAGCAGGTGGGCGCCCCAGGCACCACCGCCGCGCTCGCCATGCTCAACGACCAGGTGAAGAAGGGCGGCATCATGGCGTCCTCCTATGTGGGCGGCCTGTCCGGCGCATTCATTCCGGTCTCCGAAGACAAGAACATGATCGACGCGGCCAACAACGGCTGCCTGAAGATCGAAAAGCTTGAGGCCATGACCTGCGTATGCTCCGTCGGCCTTGACATGATCGCCATCCCCGGCGACACCACCGCGGCCACCATTTCCGGCATCATCGCCGACGAGGCGGCCATCGGCATGGTCAACCAGAAGACCACCGCCGTGCGTGTGATTCCGGTGGAAGGCAAGGGCGTGGGCGAGATGGCCAACTTCGGCGGCCTCATGGGCTACGCGCCGATCATTCCGGTGAACCAGACCAGCTGCGAGGCCTTCGTGACCCGTGGCGGCCGCATTCCGGCGCCGATCCACTCCTTCAAGAACTGACGTTCTTACGAAAGAACCCGACCTTCCTGCACGGAGGGCCGGGCTCTTTTGCGTTTGTAAAACTGTTTTTACTTACCGCCGGCAAAGTTCAACTGTCGCCAGGCTTCGTAGATGGCGATGGAGGCGCAGTTGGTGAGATTCAGGCTACGCAGCGAAGGACGCATCGGCAGACGCACCTGCTCGGCCACATGCGGGCCGGCCATGATGTCCATCGGATCGGGGATATTGCCCGGTTCCGGACCGAACAGCAGGATGTCGGTCGGCCTGTATTCGATGTCGGTGTACAGCTTGGTGGCGTGCGCGGTGAAGGCGATGATGCGCGAATCCGGCATCGATTCCACCAGATCCTCGAAATTCGGGTGCAGCACCACATGCGCCATGTCATGGTAGTCGAGCCCCGCACGGCGCAGCTTGGTATCCCGCAGATTGAAACCCAAAGGTTCCACCAGGTGCAGAATCGTTCCCGTCACGGCGCACAGGCGGATCGCGGAACCCGTGTTGCCCGGAATACGCGGGGAGTAGTAGCACAGGTGCGGGGTGGAGGTCTCCGCCTTCGCCGCGTCCTTCGCGCTCAGCATCGCGTCCACCACGGAAATCGGATTGCCGTGCGCGTCGGTCACCAGTTCGTCCGGGCCGTAATTAGACTTGCGGTACCCGTATTCGAACATCTTCTCGACCTTGGCTTCGGCCGCCTGCGTCTCGGCGTCGCGCGTTGCGCCCTGCGCGTTATCGGTATGTTCTTCGTTCGTCATAAATGCTAAGAATAGGAACGATGAACGACACGAACACCACATACGACACCGCCGTACGTGACGCCGACTTTGACGACTTTGCCGATTCCGCCACCGCCGTCACCTCCGATGCTTCCGATTCTGACGAAATCGCAACGACGCTCGCGCAATGGTGGCAGACCAACGCGCGCGACCTGCCATGGCGATTCGGCCGCACCACACCGTGGGGCGTGCTCGTTTCCGAAGTGATGAGCCAGCAGACGCAGATGGGCCGCGTCGTGCCGTATTGGACCGCATGGATGGACCGATGGCCGGACGCAGCCGCGCTCGCCGACGCCCCGAAATCCGACGTGATCACCGCATGGGGGCGGCTTGGCTATCCGCGGCGCGCCCTGCGATTGCAGGAATGCGCGCACGTCATCGCATACGATTACGCCGACGAGCTGCCGCATACGTACGACGAATTGCTTGCTCTGCCCGGCATCGGTGATTACACGGCAAGCGCGGTGCTGTCGTTCGCTTTCGGCGAACGTATCGCGGTGGTCGACACGAACATCCGCCGTGTGCTGTCACGTGCGTTCGTCGGCGTCGAATCGCTCGGCGGCAGCGCAAGTCCCGCGGAACGCGCGCTGGCGAAACGGCTGCTGCCGGACGATGATTCCGCGAAATGCCGTCGTTTCGATCGCCCGTCCGTCGTGTGGAACCAGGCCGTCATGGAACTCGGCGCGACGGTGTGCGCTGCGAAATCGCCATTATGCGAAGCCTGTCCGATCGCCGGAAAATGCGCGTTCCTACGCAACGGAAGACCGGGATTGGGGCAGCGGCGTACGCGACCACGCCAACGATTCCAAGGTACGGACCGGCAGGTGCGCGGGCTGGTGCTGAACGCGCTGCGCGGCCTGCCGGATGGCGAGACGGTGCTTGATCGCAAGAGCGTCGAACGGCTGTGGAAAGACCACGTGCAGCTGGACAAATGCATCGCGTCGCTTGACGAGGACGGTCTGATCGAAATCCTGCCCGGGGGAGGGGTGCGGCTGCCGGTGTAACGTACACGGCATGCGTGGTGCGTGCGGCCGCGGTGCCGCACGGAGGATGACACGCTAGACTGGGAGCCATGGCTCACAAGACCTCCCCGCGGACCGGTAAGAAACGTACGAAACAACAGCAGGCGATGTATCGCCGCCGCCGCATCGTTTTCGGTATCGCGACGGTGCTGGTGCTGAGCTTCATCGTATTCTGCCTGTATTCGCTGACGCAGGGCGTCGTCGCTGTCAACCGCGAAATCCACCATGCCGATGTTTACGCGATCTCCCGCAAGGAGGTGCCGTCGCCGACCCAACAGCAGAAAAGCAGCGTTCCCGATTGCGACGCATCCAACGTCGCGCTGTCGCTTACTCCGGCCGCATCGAGCTTCGGTGTGGGCGGCACGATGGACTTCACCGCTTCCGTGAAATACAACGGTTCCGGCAAGGCTGGCTGTCTGATCGACGTGTCCCAGGCGGGCATGGTGCTGACGATCAAGTCGGGCAAGGACGTGGTCTGGAAATCGAACGTATGCCCCGTGGACACGGATTACCGGCTGATAGCCAAGGGCGACGAGGTCAAGCAGACGATCACTTGGCCGGGCGTGCGTTCCGGCAGCGAATGCGCCGACGCGGCGGACCTGCCGAACGTGGACCGTGGCGTGTATTCGGCCCAACTGTCGGTCGAAGGCCATGCGAAAACCAAGTCGGAACCGGTCGGCATCACAGTGGAATAAAATCTACAGGTTATGTTATTCTAATGACTTTGCGTAGATGCGTGTCATATAGCGGGCACGCTGACAAGGAAGAGGCGCCCGCGTATTAGGCATATGGTGGCCAATGAGAGCGCTTCCGGGGAAACATATCGATACGATTAGCGAGCGATAAGGAACGTCCATTGGCTGAGGCTACGACGAACACCACCACCATCATCGCACGCGCCGACCAGCATGATATTGATCTGCACAAAGCGTCGGACCGTGTGAACTTCGGCTCCATCCGCGAGCCCATTGATGTACCCTACCTGTTGGGTGTACAGACTGACAGCTTTGACTGGCTCATCGGCAACGAACGCTGGCAGAAGCGAGTCCAGGAAGATCTGGAGAACGGCACCAACACCGTGCCGCACACCTCCGGTCTTGATGAGGTCTTCCAGGAGATCTCCCCGATCGAGAACTTCGCTCAGACCATGAGCCTGACCTTCTCCGATCCGTACTTCGAAGAGCCGCGCCACACCGTGCAGGAGTGCAAGGAGAAGGATTACACCTACTCCGCACCGCTGTACGTGAACGCCGAATTCGAAAACGGCGACACCGGCGAAATCAAGTCCCAGACCGTGTTCATGGGCGATTTCCCGCTGCAGACCCCGCACGGCACCTTCATCATCGGCGGCACCGAGCGAGTGATCGTGTCCCAGCTCGTGCGTTCCCCGGGCGTGTACTTTGACCGCTCCCAGGACCGTACTTCCGATAAGGAAGTCTTCGGCGCGAAGATCATCCCGAGCCGTGGCGCATGGCTCGAGTTCGAGATCGACAAGCGCGACGTCCTCGGCGTGCGTGTGGACCGCAAGCGCAAGCAGTCCGCCATCGTGTTCCTCATGGCCATCGGCATGACCAAGGATGAGATCGCCGACGCTTTCAAGGACTACCCGCTGGTCATGGACGCGCTCGTCAAGGAGACCGTGCAGACCCAGGACGAGGCCCTGACCGACCTGTACCGCAAGATCCGTCCGGCTGACACCCCGACCCCGGAAGCCGGCAAGAACCTGCTGGACTCCTTCTACTTCAACACCAAGCGTTACGATCTGGCCCGCGTCGGCCGTTACAAGATCAACCGCAAGCTTGGTCTGGAAAAGGACATCAACGACCGCAGCCTGTCCCGCGAAGACATCATCGCCACCATCAAGTACCTGGTCACCCTGCATGCGGGCGATACCAAGTTCCCGGGCAAGCGCGACGGCAAGGACGTTGACCTGCGCGTGGACGTCGACGATATCGACCACTTCGGCAACCGTCGTATCCGCCAGGTCGGCGAGCTGATCCAGAACCAGCTGCGCACCGGCCTGAGCCGTATGGAGCGTGTGGTCCGCGAGCGTATGACCACCCAGGATCCGGAGGCCATCACCCCGCAGTCCCTGATCAACATCCGTCCGGTGAACGCCACCATCAAGGAGTTCTTCGGCACTTCCCAGCTGTCCCAGTTCATGGACCAGAACAACCCGCTGGCTGGCGTGACCAACAAGCGTCGTCTGTCCGCTCTGGGCCCCGGTGGCCTGTCCCGCGACCGCGCCTCCATGGAAGTGCGCGACGTGCACCCGTCCCACTTCGGCCGTATGTGCCCGATCGAATCTCCTGAAGGCCCGAACATCGGTCTGATCGGCTCTCTGGCAACCTTCGGACGCATCAACCCGTTCGGTTTCATCGAGACCCCGTACCGTAAGGTCGTCAACGGCCACGTCACCGACGAAGTCGAGTACATGACCGCAGACCGCGATGCCGAGCACGTCATCGCCCAGGCCAACCAGGAGCTCGACGAGAACGGCAACTTCGTCAAGAAGCAGGCCCTTGCCCGAGTCGGCGAAGAGGAAGCGGTCGATGTGCCGGTCAGCTCCGTCGATTACATGGACGTCTCCCCGCGTCAGATGGTTTCCGTCGGCGCCTCCCTGATTCCGTTCCTGGAGCACGATGAGGGCCACCGAGCGCTGATGGGCACCAACATGCAGCGTCAGGCCGTGCCGCTGATCGAATCCGAGCGTCCGCTCGTGGGCACCGGCGCCGAATGGCGCGCCGCCGTCGATTCCGGCGACGTCATCCTGGCCGAGAAGCCGGGCGTGGTGACCTACGTGTCCGCCGACATCATCCGTACCATGAACGACGATGGCACCACCAGCTCTTACAAGCTGGCCAAGTTCCAGCGCTCCAACCAGACCACCTGCTACAACCAGGTCCCGCTCATCCACGACGGCGAACGCGTGGAAGCCGGCACCGTGCTGGCCGATGGTCCGGCAACCCAGAAGGGCGAGATGGCACTGGGCAAGAACCTGCTCATCGCCTTCATGCCGTGGAACGGCTACAACTACGAGGATGCTGTGATCATCTCCCAGCGCCTCGTGCAGGACGACACCCTGAGCTCCATCCACATCGAGGAGTACGAGATCGACGCCCGCGAAACCAAGCTGGGTGCCGAAGAGATCACCCGCGACCTGCCGAACGTCGGCGAGGACGCGGTGGCCAACCTCGACGAGCGTGGCATCATCCGCATCGGCGCCGAAGTCGAAGCCGGCGACATTCTGGTCGGCAAGGTCACCCCGAAGGGCGAGACCGAGCTGACTCCGGAAGAGCGTCTGCTGCGTGCCATCTTCGGTGAGAAGAGCCGCGAGGTGCGTGACACCTCGCTGCGCGTGCCTCACGGCGAGACCGGCACCGTCATCGCGGTCAAGGAAATCACCCGCGAAGACGCCGAGGAAGACGGCGACGAACTGCCGAACGGCGTGAACCAGATGATTCGCGTCTACATCGCACAGCACCGTAAGATCACCCAGGGCGACAAGCTCTCCGGCCGTCACGGCAACAAGGGCGTCATCTCCCGCATCCTGCCGGAAGAGGACATGCCGTTCCTCGCCGACGGTACTCCGGTCGACATCATGCTGAACCCGCTGGGCGTGCCTTCTCGAATGAACCTTGGCCAGGTGCTGGAACTGCACCTCGGCTGGATCGCGCACGCCGGCTGGGACATCTCCCTCGACCCGGATGCCGAGGCCGCTTGGAAGAAGTACGTGCCGCAGGGCGCCGAAAAGGGCGCTCCGGGCACTCCGGTGGCCACCCCGGTGTTCGACGGCGTCCGTCCGGAAACCATCAAGGGCCTGCTCAGCTGCACCCTTCCGGACCGCGACGGCAACAAGCTCGTCGGCCCCGACGGCAAGGCGACCCTGTTCGACGGCCGTACCGGCGAACCGTTCCCGAAGCCGATCTCCGTGGGCTACATGTACATGCTGAAGCTGCACCACCTGGTCGACGACAAGATCCACGCCCGCTCCACCGGCCCGTACTCCATGATCACCCAGCAGCCGCTGGGCGGCAAGGCTCAGTTCGGTGGCCAGCGCTTCGGCGAGATGGAAGTGTGGGCCCTCGAGGCCTACGGTGCCGCCTACACGCTGCACGAAATGATGACCACCAAGTCCGATGACGTCGACGGCCGCGTGCGCGTCTACGGCGCCATCGTGAAGGGCGAGAACCTGCCGCCGGCAGGCATCCCGGAGTCCTTCAAGGTGCTGCTTAAGGAAATGCAGTCCCTGTCCCTGAATGTCGAAGTGCTCAACGCCGAAGGCGTGGCCATCGACATGAAGGACGAGGATGACGATCCGTCCACATCCTCCGATGATCTGGGCTTCAACATTGGTGCGCGTCCTGACGCTGCCGCCAAGGAAGATCAGGTTGCCGAGGAACCCGAATTCCAGTGATCGAAAGGACCGGCCGCGCTGCATGACACAGCGTGCGCCGCGGTCGGTCCCTGAACAACGTGATAAGCATTAAGAATCGATAGACAGGACAATAGAGTGCTGGACGTCAACGAATTTGACAAACTGAGGATCGGACTGGCTACCGCCGACGACATCCGCAACTGGAGCTACGGCGAGGTCAAGAAGCCGGAAACCATCAACTACCGTACCCTGAAGCCGGAGAAAGACGGCCTGTTCGGCGAGCAGATCTTCGGACCTACCCGCGACTGGGAATGCGCCTGCGGTAAGTACAAGCGCGTGCGTTTTAAGGGCATCGTCTGCGAGCGTTGTGGCGTGGAAGTCACCAAGAGCCGTGTGCGTCGTGAGCGCATGGGCCATATCGAGCTTGCCGCTCCGGTGACCCACATCTGGTTCTTCAAGGGTGTGCCGTCCCGACTGGGCTACCTGCTGGACATCGCGCCGAAGGACCTCGAGAAGGTCATCTACTTCGCGGCCTACATGGTCACCAAGGTGGACGAAGAGCAGCGTCATCAGGACCTGCCGGACCTGCAGCAGGAGTTCGACAACGAGATCGCCAACCTCGAGAAGCGCCGCAACGCCGAAATCGAGGAGCGCGCCAAGAAGGTCGAAGCCGATTTGGCCGAGCTCGAAGCCGAAGGCGAAGCCAAGGGCTCCGCACGCGCCAAGCTGCGCAACAGCGCCGAGCGTGAAATGGCCGCCATCCGTACCCGCTACGACGAGCAGATCCAGCGTCTGAGCGCCGTGTTCGACCGCTTCAAGACCCTGAAGCCGGGAGACATGGAAGGCGACGTCGACCTGTGGCGTGAGATGGAAGACCGCTACGGCGATTACTTCGAAGGCTGCATGGGCGCCGAAGCCATCAAGAAGCGTCTGCAGGACTTCGACCTCGAGGCAGCCTCCAAGCAGCTGCGCGAAGAGATCGACACGGGCACCGGCCAGCGCAAGGCCCGCGCCCTGAAGCGTCTGAAGGTCGTCAACGCGTTCCTGACCACCGGCAACAAGCCGGAGGCCATGGTGCTCGACGTGATCCCGGTCATCCCGCCGGACCTGCGCCCGATGGTGCAGCTCGACGGTGGCCGCTTCGCCACCTCCGACCTCAACGACCTCTACCGTCGTGTGATCAACCGTAACAACCGTCTGAAGCGTCTCATCGAGCTCGGTGCCCCGGAGATCATGCTCAACAACGAGAAGCGCATGCTCCAGGAAGCCGTCGACTCCCTGTTCGACAACGGCCGTCGTGGCCGTCCGGTCACCGGCGCTTCGAACCGTCCGCTCAAGTCCCTGAGCGACATGCTCAAGGGCAAGCAGGGCCGTTTCCGTCAGAACCTGCTCGGTAAGCGTGTGGATTACTCTGGCCGTTCCGTGATCGTGGTCGGCCCGTCCTTGCGCATGCACCAGTGCGGTCTGCCGAAGCCGATGGCCCTCGAGCTGTTCAAGCCGTTCGTCATCAAGCGCCTCGTGGACCAGGGCTTCGCGCAGAACATGAAGAGCGCCAAGCGCCTCGTGGACCGCGCCGACTCCGAAGTGTGGGGCGTGCTCGAAGAGGTCATCTCCGAGCATCCGGTGCTCCTGAACCGTGCACCTACGCTGCACCGTCTGGGCATCCAGGCATTCGAGCCGATCCTGGTGGAAGGCAAGGCCATCCACCTGCCGCCGCTTGCCTGCGCCGCATTCAACGCCGACTTCGATGGCGATCAGATGGCAGTCCACCTGCCGCTGTCCGCCGAAGCCCAGGCTGAGGCCCGTTCCCTGATGATGGCTTCCGACAACATCCTGAAGCCGGCAGACGGCCACACCGTGACCATGCCGAGCCAGGACATGATCCTCGGTCTGTACTACCTGACCACCGTCATCGACGGCGCCAAGGGCCAGGGCCGCGTGTTCTCCTCGCTGGAAGAGGCCGAAATGGCGCTCGACAAGCACGAGATCGACATGCAGGCCAAGGTGCTCATCCGCCTTCCGCAGGACTTCGTGCTGCCGAAGGACTGGGAGCCGGGCGAGGTCAAGGTCGTCGATCCGGAACCGGGCAGCCCGGACGTGGTCAAGGAGGAGCGTTTCCATGACGGCTCCGTCCTGTTCGCCACCTCCTACGGCCGTATCCTGTTCAACGGCACCTTGCCGGTCGACTACCCGTTCGTCAACGAGCAGGCGCCGAAGAAGCGTCTGAGCAAGATCGTCGACGACATCGCGACCCGTTACTCCACCGCTCAGGTGGCCGTGACGCTGGACGCCCTGAAGGATCTGGGCTTCACCCGCGCACCGTGGTCCGGCGTGTCCTTCGCGTTCTCCGACGTTATCCAGCCGCCGGAACTGGACGAGTACATCGAAAAGTACGAAGGCGAAGCCGACAAGGTCAACGAGAACTACGAAATCGGTATGCTCACCGAAGAGGAGCGTCGTCAGGAACTGGTCGACCTGTGGACCAAGTGCACCAGCGAGGTCTCCGAGGCGGTTGAGGAACACTTCGATTCCAAGAACAACCTGGCCATCATCGTGCAGTCCGGTGCACGAGGAAACATGATGCAGATCAACCAGATCGCAGGTATGCGAGGCCTGGTGGCAAACCCGAAGGGCGAGATCATTCCTCGACCGGTCAAGTCCAACTACCGTAAGGGCCTGTCCGTGCTGGAATACTTCATCTCCCAGCACGGCGCGCGTAAGGGTCTGGCCGATACCGCACTGCGTACCGCAGAGTCTGGCTACCTGACCCGTCGTCTGGTGGACGTCTCCCAGGACGTGATCGTGCGTGAGGAGGACTGCGGCACCAAGCGCGGCCTGACCATGAAGGTCGGCGAACGCGATGCCGAAGGCAACCTGCACCTGGTCAAGGCCGCCGACGGTGGCCCGTACTCCCGTCTGCTCGCGGCCGACGTCATCGACCCGGCCGACGGCGAGACCGTGCTGTACAAGGCCGGCGACGCCCTGTCCATGGACGTGCTCAACGATCTCGTTGCCCACGGCGTGGAAGAGGTCAAGGCCCGTTCCGTGCTGACCTGCGAATCCAAGCGTGGCGTGTGCGCCAAGTGCTACGGCTGGTCCCTGGCCACCAACAAGCTGGTGGACGTCGGCGAGGCCGTCGGCATCGTGGCAGCACAGTCCATCGGTGAGCCTGGTACCCAGCTGACGCTGCGTTCCTTCCACTCCGGCGGCGTCGCTTCCGCTTCCGATATCACCCAGGGTCTTCCGCGTGTCACCGAGCTTTTCGAAGCCCGTACCCCGAAGGGCGAGGCTCCGATCGCGGAGTTCGCCGGCGTGGTCAAGGTGGAAGACACCGAGCGCGGCCGTCAGGTCACCCTGAAGCCGGACGACGACTCCGTCGAGCCGATCGTCTACCCGGTGACCCGTCGTGCGCCGATGCTGGTCAAGGACGGCGACCATGTCGAAGCCGGCACCCAGCTCATCGAAGGCTCCGTCGACCCGAAGAAGATCCTGCGCATCCTCGGCCCGCGCGCCGCACAGGTGAACATCGTGGAGGAAGTGCACACCGTGTACCGCTCCCAGGGCGTGGATATCCACGACAAGCACATCGAGGTCATCGTGCACCAGATGCTGCGTCGCATCACCGTGATCGACTCCGGCGACACCGACCTGCTGCCGGGCGAACTCGTGGACAAGGCACGCTTCAAGGCCGCCAACATGGAAGCCGTGAAGAACGGTGGCAAGCCGGCCGCCGGCCGTCCGGAGCTGATGGGCATCACCAAGGCTTCGCTGGCCACCGATTCCTGGCTGTCCGCGGCCTCCTTCCAGGAGACCACCCGCGTGCTCACCGAAGCCGCCCTGAACCAGAAGGTCGATGACCTGAAGGGCCTCAAGGAGAACGTCATCATCGGTAAGCTCATCCCGGCAGGTACCGGCCTCGCCCGTTACCGCAATGCCACGGTGGAGCCCGACAAGGCCATCCGCGACACCATCTACCCGAACTTCGGTTTGGGCGGCGAAGGCACCGACAGCTCCTTCGGCGACACCGACCTGTCCGATGTGGACTTCTCCAACATCGACTTCGGCGACCTGAAGCTGGGCGATGACTTCAACCCGGATGACTTCCTGGACGACAACGGCGGCCAGACCGATCTGGGCGACACCCTGTGAGATTCCCCTCACGATAGTCGACAGACGAATCATCTGACATAGCGAAAGGCGGAACCGACCAATACCGGTCGGTTCCGCCTTTCGCTATATCTATATGTCGTGGGATTGCGAGGTTGTGGATTAATCGCGGGGGAGGGTTTCGCAGTCGTCTTTTGACGTTACTTGATCTTCTCCGAAAGCGTGGTTTCCAGATCCTTCAACGAACCGCTGAGATCGGCCTCCTTCGCGGCCTTTTGCAAATCGGACTGATCCAGGGTCGGCGAATCGATGTCGGACATCTTCGCATGAAGATCCTGAAGCTTTTCGTAATCGGCGGACCCATACTCGATATCGTTGAGATTCAGATCGGCCATCTGATCCACAATGTCCTTCTTCTTGCTGACGCTTTCCTGCATATCCGCGCCATACTCGGCATAGGACTTGATGGGAACCTTGGCCAGATCGCCGGCGTCGGCGGCACAGCTTTCGAGCGCCTTGGAAAGATCGCGATAGTACGAAGACATGTCGGCGGAGTCGAATTTCGGCAGCTTCGTGCAGGTGTGCGTCATCTTCATGAGCGCGGGCATGGTCTGGGCCAGATCGTTCATGTACCTCTCGTATTTCGCACGGTCCTGCTCGAACGTCTCGTACTTCTCCTTGACGTCCTTGTCTTTCTTCACGGCCTTCATGGCAGCCAGCTTGTCGCTGTCCTGCTTGAAGGTCTTCAACTTCTTCTTGCCCTCGTCATAAGCGGAGGATGAATCGTTGTCCGTTGCGCTCGCCGCCGAGCTGAATTCCTCATTGATGGCTGTATAGCTGCTTTCCAACGCCTGCGTTTGGACCAGCGCTTCCTCGTAATCGGAACGGCTGACGCGATTCGTAAGGAAGAACACCGCTGCCAGCGCGATGACGACGACTGCGGCCACCGCGCCGATGATAATGGCGACCGGCGGCTTATTTTTGGCCGCGGCGCCGGCTTGCTGGGAAGGAAAGTTGCCGGGCATTGGCGGTTGCGGCTGACCGTATTGTTGCGATTGGGCATATTGTGGCATCGCAGGCTGTGGAACCGCCGGTTGAGACGCGGTGGGCTGGGGCATGGCGGGCTGACCGTACGGCATCGGCCGCGGCTGACCATACTGCGGCATCGGCGGCTGAGGCTGTCCATAAGGTTGCGGTTGTCCGTATTGCTGCGGCTGGCCGTATGGCATGGGTTGCGGCTGTCCGTATTGAGGCCCGCCCGGCTGTGGCTGACTGTAGTTTGGCGCCTGCGGCTGCGGAGGCTGGTTATACTGCGGTTGCCCATTCTGCGGTTGACCATACGGAGGAGTGTTCGCCATGAGAAAAGTCCTTCTTATCCTTTTTCCTTTTTGAATGTCGAATCCGTGAACACGGAGGGAAACATCGACGTGTCCGTCTCTTTTGACGAGTTACAGCATAATATTTTGAGACGGAATATGCGAGCATCGTATTGCAGAATGAGTATCGTCAGACGGCATGGACGTCACCTTCCTACAATGGGAATATGAGTTTTCTACCTTACCCGCCGCCGCCCGAACCAGGGTGGTATGACGATGACGTCACGGTGATGGCGCAACCCACAGCCGAACCCGTCGACAATGCCGCCGATTCCTTGGAAACACGCGAACGGCTCGCCGCACAGAACGAATCGGACGACCACGATATGCAGGATGTTTCCGTTGCGAAGGGCGACGCTGCCGTTTCGGACGAGGACGATATCGACTGGGACGGCACCGTGCTTTCCGAAGCCTTCACCATGAAGCAGCCGAAGCACACGTACGTGCTGGACAACGAGCAGACCGGACAGCAGGTGATCGTGGATATGGGCGTGCTCCTTGGCCGCAAGCCTTCGGCCGAAGTGCCCGCCGGCGCCAAATCGGTCAAGCTGGAGGATCCGACGCGCACAATCTCACGCAACCATGCGGCGATCAGCTTCGACCAGGATGGCACGCTGTGGATAGAGGATTACGGTTCGCTCAACGGCACGTACATCATCCAAGACGATGTCGAAACCAAAGTGGAACACAAGCCGATGCAGCTGGAGGCGCCATGCACGGTGCGTATCGGCGACCAGTTCTTCCAATTCCGCAAACAGTGAGGACGTTTGTCAGTGAAGACACGATTACGCTGACGGACTGCGTTGACGATTTGTGTTGACAGCGTCGGCGCGGACGGTTAGCGGTAAGACGATAAGGGGTTGTCACGGAGATTCCCGCGACAACCCCTTATGTTTCAAATGGTCTGATAATCGGCGTTAGCTCACTGCTGGCGCAGACGAATGGCCGCGTTGATGGCCGAATCGTTCAACTGGCCAAGCCAGGCAAGCAATTCCGGATAGATGTACGGATTGCGCGCAAGACACGGACGAAGCTCCGGCGCTTCGCTGGCGATACGGGCCATCAACATCTGATCGGTGGTGGTCATGGCCAGTTCCGCGGTGAACCCCGCGTCTGCCGGCGATTCCTGGGCCGCGGCATACTGCTGTTCGGCATACTGCTGTTCCGGTTCGTTCTGCGGCTGGCTCGATGAATAATCGGCCACTTCGGACAAATCGGCGGGATTCATGTATGGGTCGACATACTCGGTCGAAGCCTCGTTGGACGCCGCATAGGCAGCGTCCTGACCGTATTGCTGGTTCACCGGCTGTTCCGGCTGATACTGCTGCTCCTGCTGGAACTGTTCCGCCACTGCCGGCTGATACTGCTGTTCCGGCTGGACCTGTTCGGCAACCGGTTCGGCCATTGGCTGGGCCGTCGGTTCGGCAATCGGCTGCGGCTGCACGCCATTTTGCGGAACCGGCCAGCCCATCGCCACCAGCTGCTGGCGGGCGCGCTCATCGCCGAATTCGGCGACCCAACGCTTCAGACCCGGGTACGCTCGCGGATTGGCAACGACATTCGCACCGAATTCCGGATTCTCGTACGCGATTTTCGCCAGGAACACGGGATCGGCGTTCGGATCCTGCACGGCCGCCACCGCGGCATCGAAATCGACCATCATGATCTCCTTGTCTCGTGGTCTGTAACCATCTTATTGAATGACTCGTAACGTTTGCAACGTACCGTCCAGCACATCGTCGATATCCTCGTCATCGCCGATCTTGCTGACGTTCCAATCCTCGTCGCACGGCATATCGGAACGCATATCCACCACGATGACGGTGATGTTGTCGCGGCCACCGGCGTTCAGCGCGGCGCGTACCAGCATGTCCGCGGCCATCTGCGGGTCGGCGTACGCCGCCGCGATCTCGGCAAGCTGCTCACGGCCGATCTGCGCATGCAGCCCATCGGAACAGATGATGAACCGTCCGTCCGCACGCGCGGCGTACCAGTCAGGCTGGATGCCGGCAGGCGCGCCGACACATTGCGTGATGATGTTGCGCGGAATGCAACGGCTCGCCTCATCGGGCAGCATCTGCCCCGAATCGATGGCGTTCTGCCGTTCCGAATGGTCGCGGGTGATGCACGTCAGCGAATCCGCCAGCCACGCGCCATTGCCGTCGGCGCGCATATGGTACGTGCGGGAATCGCCCACATTGACGATGTAACACCGTTCGTCGGAACATATCGCGTCATCGCCGACACGCGTCGGCAGCAGCACGCCGCTGATGGTAGTGCCCGCAACGCCGCCGAGCTGCTCACCCAGACGGAGCACCTCCTGCTGGGCAAGGATCAGCGTTTCGTCAATCGCGTCAAGATCGCGCGTCGGCAGTTCGGCCAAACACGCGAACCGTTCCGCAACATCGGAACTGGCCTGCTTGCCGCCCTTGCCGCCACCCATGCCGTCGCACACCACATACACGCCGTGGCTTGCGCAGGCGCTGTCCTGGTTGTCTTTCCTACGCAAGCCGATATTGCTGTTCAGACCGACCTCAATATGTTTGACGTTCATGAGTCCCGCCCTTTCACACCGATTTTCCGCAAGCGGATTTTCCGGAAGTGGAACATGTCCGCAAGCGATAGTTTCGCCCGCCACCTGCGGAACGTCGGCAGCGAGCCGAGCATGAACTTTCGTTCTTCGGCGATGTCATGCCAGTAGCGTTCCGCATGCTCCTGCGTGACATCGCCTCCGGAGAAGGCCGCGTAATCAGCCTCCCTGCCCAGCGCGAGCAGTGTATCGGCTTCGAAGCCCATCTGTTCGGCGATGGCCTGCGCCTGCTCGTTTCTGGTGCCTTGGACGTCAAGGCCGCTTTGCCGGGCAAGCGCCGCGACCGCCTGCCATCCGGCAGCGACGCGTTGCGATGCGCTGCCATGCCTGCGCGCCCGAGCCAGGGCGATCGACTTGATGGCGAGCAGCAGGCCGCAGACGATGAGCACCGTCCACAGAGGGCTGCCGTAGATGGCGACTTTTCTGACGATTCTGCCGAAACGCTGCCAGAACAGGCTCGTCGGCGTCTCGTCGGCCATGCTGCCGCCAAGCGACGTTTTGCCCTTGGCTTGGTTGTCGTCACGCAGCGGATCGGTAAGCGGCACCGGAGGCTGACGCACCAAGGTCTGCGGATTGGGCGGAGTGAGATTCTGGTTCTCGTCGGGAACCTTCGTTTCCTTCGGTGTCGGGTAGAACGCCACCCATCCGTAACCGTCCAGCTTGATCTCCACCCAAGCGGTCACATCGTTGCCGGTGAATTTCGTGGTGGTGGTTTTGCCATGCTTCTCGGTGCGGCTGTCACTGATCTCGCCCTCGTCGTTCTTCGGCAGGAAGCCCAGCACCACGCGGCTCGGCAAGCCGAGACTGCGGGCCATAAGCGCCATCGCGGAAGCGTATTGCTCGCTGTCTCCGACCATCGCACTGCCGGCGAGCAGCTGGTCGATGCGATAGTTGCCGTGACCGGCCCTGGACGGGTAATCGCCATTCAAACCATGGGAGAACCAGCCGGATTCCCTGAGCTTGTCGGCAAGAGCCTGCGCGGCCTCGCCGCCCTTGGACTGGCCGCCCGCAATCGCGGTGGCCAGCTTATCCACGCAATCGGGCACATCCTCCGCCTTGGGCTGGCTGATGGAGGAAGCATTCGCCTTGGCGATCTCCTTATCCGTCGGCGTCCGCGGAATGACGCCGGTTTCCGTATAGGACAATCCCGGAGAGGTGCGCGAAGGGTAGATCGCCGACATGGTGTCGGTGTTGTAGTAGAACGAATCGGCGTCCGACGATGTGGCGAACTTCACGCTGGAAGCCGCGCCGGCCATCGGCAGCCAATAGTCGCTCAAACCGTCATTGACCGTGAATTTCGCGGTGAACCGCTTGCCGGTGGCGTTGTTTGCGATGGAATCGCCCACACGATGGTAGTTGGAGGAATCCGAAGCCATGGTGGAATCGGACAGGTTCCACACATTGCCGTCGAAACGGTCCATAACCGCCAAACGCACCGTGGAACCGGCCGGCAGATCGTCGACGGTCAGCAGCGCATCGTCCTTATGGTTCTTGATATACGAACGCATGCCGCTCAACGGGCTGGTGTAATCGTACGGGCTCAGCGGCGGATCATAATGGTCGCGCAGAATGGTGCGGTTTTGCCCGACCACCAAGCATCCGCCGATCGCCACAGCCGAAGCCAGCAGCACGATGACTACGGAACTGAGCCAACGGCCCAATTCCAACAGTTTCCAACGCGCGCTGACCCAAACCACCAGCACGACCGCCATAATCGTGCCGATCGCCATACGGTAGAAGCCGCTCGACGTGCCAAGCAGCGCGCAGATCGCGAGATTCGCCACGACGGGAACGACCGCGACCATCGTAAGCCGGCCATCCTCCGCAACCGCGAAGATACCGGCCAGCAGCGCGGCCCACAGGCAGATCGTCCACACGGCGAGCAGCGAGCCGTCGCCGGTGCCGGTCGGCGGGTCGATGGCCAGCAGGTATTTGAACGAGCCGAGCATCCGCATCCACCCTTGCGTCAACGTGCGCAATGTGGGAATGACATGGGCGATGGTGGTGCCATTCAGGAAGATGACCGGGCCGACCACCAGCTGCGCACACGCCATGAACAGCATCTGCCACCACAGGCGCAACGCGGGAACGAGACCGGCAAGCGCCACGAGCGAGCCGATGATGGTGGCGGGGATTGCGGCGCTCGTCCAAGACAGGGCGGAGCCGTATACGTCGATGAGGTTGCTGGCTGCGGCGATGGTCAGCAGGGCGGCGACCGTGAGGCTTGCGTATTGCGCGGCGTGCGGCTGGTTGGTGTTGGGCATGGCTGGGGACTTGCCGCTGCGGGACATCCAGATGACGGAGTGGGTGGAGTCCGCCCATGAGCCGGTGCCTGTGCCGGTCGCCATGCCAGTGTTGGTGTTGGCGGAGTTGGTGCCTGTGCCGGTGAGGTTGCCGGTGAAATTGCCGGTGTTGGTGAATGTGGTGCTCATGCCAGCACCCCCATGATCATGGGGAGGTCGTTGAGGTCTCCCACGGTTGCCAAGGTGAAGTCGGAGTAGCGTTTGATGGCGTGCGGTTGGCCGGTTGCGGCTTGAAGCACCACGCAGGTTGCGGAGCGGGGGAGTGCGAGGACCATGTGTTTGATGTCGTCGATGGTTTTGAGCCTGCCGACGGTGAAGAAGTAGAAGGATGCGTCGGGGGCATGTTCGAGAGTGGTTTGCGCGAGGTTGGGATTGTCGTCGATGTCAGGGTCGATGCCGCTGCAGCCATCGAGAAATTCCGTGGCGTTGCGCGGAATGGCGTGCGTGGAACCGGCATGCGCGGTGACTGGCCGGTTCTGCTGCAGGCATTGCACGCCGATGGAGGCGTGGACGGATACGGCCAGTTCGAATTCCTGGGAATCGATGTAATCATCCGGGTTCACGCTGATGGTCAGAGCGGTGTCGGTACGGCGGGTGGCTTCGTATTGGCGGATCATAAGCGATCCGGTTTTCGCGGAGCTGAGCCAATGCACGTTGCGCACGTCATCGCCGGGCTCGTATTCGCGCAGGCCGTAGAAGTCGAGGTCGTCGTCGACGATTTCGCCGCTTGGCTGGCCTTCCAGATCGCGTGGAATGCCGGCGTTCAGGGTGCTGAGCAGCACGGTCTGCGGATGAATGAACACGTTGATCTGGTCCACGAGTTTCTTTTCGTGGCGGATCAGACCGAACGGGTCGCCTTTGCGGATGGATAGCGGGCCGATGGGCAGCACCGCGCGGCTGACGGCGGTGAATTCCACGGTCGTCTGGCGTGACTGGCCTGCGGCGAGCATGGGAATGGCGAACCGTTCGTGGTTGTCTCCGATGGGCAGGTCGCCGCGCGCCGACGTGGTGGGGGTGCGGCCCGGATTGTCCACGCAGACGTCGACTTTCACCGTGTCTGACACCGTGACGCGTCTGCTGGACACGTCGATGGTGGCTTGGAACGAGGTGTTGCCAAGGGAAAGCATGACCGCCGCGGCCAGCATGACCGCGAACACCACCGCCATGGCCAGCAGCTCATGCCACCCCAGCAGGACGAACGCCACCAGCGAGGCGACGGCGAGCGCCGCCACCGCCCAGCCAAGCGGCGACACGTATGAGGTGGCCAGTCGCTTGATGCGATGTTTGAGGCGGCGTAGGGATCGTTGGATGGTCCGTCTGCGCTGCACTGTGTGCGAATGCCGCATTCCTTGACCTTTCGGATTGTGTGGTGCGTATGCCGGGGTGGATTGTGTTTCAGGCGTTGGCGCCCAGGGTTGGGGCCGGCACGTCTTCGAGGATCTGGCCGATCATCTGTTCGGGGGTGTTTCCGGCGAAGGTGGCTTCGGCGGTGAGGGTGATGCGGTGCGCGAGCACGGGTACGGCGAGGTTTTTGACGTCGTCGGGCACTACGTAGCCGCGGTTGTCGGAGGCGGCCCATACGCGCGCGCAGCGGGTCAAGGCGAGCGCGCCTCGCATGGAGGAGCCGACTTGGATGCGTTCGTTGTGGCGGGTGGCTTCCACCAGTCGCACGATGTATTCGAGGATCGCGTCGTCGAGATGCACGGTTTCGCTGATGTTGCGCATGCGCAGCACGTCTTCGCCGGTGAGCACCGGATGCACGGTGGCGGCGCGGTCGGTGACGTTGACCTGTTTCAGGATGTTGACGCTCACGTCGTGGCTTGGATAGCCGATGGTGGTTTTGATGAGGAAACGGTCCATCTGCGCTTCCGGCAGCTTGTAGGTGCCGAGCTGTTCGATCGGGTTCTGGGTGGCGATGACCATGAACGGCTGCGGCACCGGGTGGGTGACGCCGTCGACGGTGACCTTCTGCTCTTCCATGACTTCGAGCAGTGCGGACTGTGTTTTCGGTGAGGCGCGGTTGATTTCGTCGGCGAGCACGATGGACGCGAAGATCGGGCCTTCGCGGTATTCGAATTCGCCGCGCTTCTGGTCGTAGTAGGTGACGCCGACCACGTCGGACGGCAGCAGGTCCGGGGTGAACTGGATACGTTTGAACGACATGTCGATGGAGTTGGCAAGGCCTCGCGCCAGCTGGGTTTTGCCGGTGCCCGGGTTGTCTTCGAGCAGGATGTGCCCGCCGACCACCATGGCTGTGGCGCATTGGCGGATGGGTGCTTCCTTGCCGACCACGACCTGGGAGACGTTGTCTACGAGCTTGGCGAACTTCTCATGGAATTCGGTGATGTCTTTGCTGGGTGCGGTCATCATGGACGTGTCGATGACCGGCTGGGATTGTTTGACGGGCTGTACAGGCTGGCTGGGCTGGACGGGTTGGGTTGGCTGGACGGGCTGCTGCGCGGGCATTGCGACTGCCGGATTGGCGGCCGGTTGGCGAAGGTTCTGCGGCATCGGCTGACGGAACCGCGGCTGGTTCGGCGTTGCCGGGGCGGACTGTTGCGGCAACGCCGGTTGGGTGGTGCCGTGCGCGCTCAGCAGCGTGCCCTCCGGATCCTCATCGGCTTGCGGCTGCTCCGGCAGATTCGGCGTGTGGAACGCCGGCTGCTGCTGGCCGGGTTGGCTGGGAACGCTTGGATTATGGCCGATGGAACCCAGCTGGGTGGCGTCATCGAAATCGTTGCTCATGGGTTGCTCCTTGCTTGTTGTGTTGCTCGTGTGGATGGTTCGTTGTGTTTGCGATTGCTGTGATCGTCCGTTTCACCATCTGGCGTAGTAGGCCAGGCCGCGGATCCAAGGCTTGGATGCGCCGTCGATGGTGGACAGGGCGACGGAGGATGCCACAGGCCGGTCATTCCGCGTGGCCGCTTCGCCTTCCGTGGACGCGTCAGAATCCGATGGTTCCGACGGTTTTGATGGTTCTGAAGGTTCCGACGGTTCGGGTTTCGGCGTGGGAGCCTTGTACCTGTCATGGTCCAGCAGTGTGCCGCCATTGTCCTCGTTGTTGAGCGCGGTGTCGGTGCCCACCACCTTCGCCTTCCACGCGTAATCGGCTCCGGTCGGCAGCACATCCTTGACGTTCAGTTTGTCGGAGCCCAATACCCAGGCGACGTCATAGGATTTGCCGTCCGCGGTGAAGGTGATCACGGTTTTGCCGGGCTGGCCGTACATGTTCACCGATCCGCCGCTGACCTTGATGATGTTCGGATCATTGGCGTCCCACGTCAGCATCGGCGCCTTGACGGCGGCCTTCACCTTGCGGACGTATGCCGGATCGGCCCTGCCGGACTTGGAGGTGCTTGCCGCGCCATTGAAATGCTGCGTGACGGAACCCGAGGAACAGAACTGCCATTCCTTGAGCGGGAAATCGTGCGATCGTTCGGAAGCGCCGGCATGGTAGGAGCCGAGTCCGTCCGCGCTCACCGTGAACCCGTCGGCGTGGCCGTTCTCCTTCCAACTGACTACGCACACGTCGTCATGCCCCTTGACGCTGACCGATTCGGGCGCCTTCACCGCGTATTTCGGTGTGAAACGCACGGTCGAATCGTCGCTGGTCGTTTTCTCCTTGCCGACCACCGCCGCCTTGATGGTGTATTCCCTGGTGTTGAGATCATGGTCCGGAATCTTGAAATCGTAGGATCCGGAACATCCGTCGATGCTTGCGCTGACATCTCCGGAAATCTCGACGGCCTTGCATCCCGCGTTGCGGGTGTTGCCTACTGATTCGACGGTGACGGTTCCCGTGGTGTCGTCGTTCGTCACGGAGATCTTCGGCGCATCGGGCTTGCCCCACGGCTTGACCGCGTCGGACGCCTTGGACGGTTGGCTCCAATTCACCTTGTTGTGGGCGCGTACCGTCGCCGTGTACGAGTCGCCGTCGGAAATCGCGTTGTTATCGAAAACAAAATCGATTCCGGTGGAATTTGTCGTCTGCTTGGACGGCGCGTTCCTGCCGGACAAGGTCACCTCGTAATTGTCCACCGACGAGAAATTGCCGTCCGGAGCCTTCCACGTGACGCTCACCGTGTTGCCCTTCACACTGGCCGTCACATCCGTCGGCGCATCAGGCAGCTTGTCTGGCGTGCCCTCGACGGCGTTGGAATCCTTGGACCAGCCGACCTCGTTCCTGGCCTGCACCTTGAACGAGTAGGTCTTGCCGTTCTTCAACCCGTCGATGAGACAGGAGGTTTTCTGCCCGCACGAGCGCTCGCCGGACGCGTCTCCGCCCCACATCACCTTGTATTCGGTGATCGGGCTGCCGTTGGCCGAACCGGCCGTCCAGCTCAGATTCACGGCGCCATCCTGCGGGTCGCCGGACACCGCGGAAAGCAGCGGCGCATCAGGTTTGTCCATCACCGAAACGCTGATGGTGCCGGTCACCTCACGTTCTTTTGTTTTGGTGGCGTCGCGCACGGTGACGACCACCTTGTTGGTGTTCGCGCCGATGTCGGAAGCCGCCCTGATGGACACCACGCCGTTGGATGGGCAATCCACCGTCAGCTTCGACGCGCCATCGGACGTGCATCCGGTCACCGTCAGCGGAGTGTCGGGGAACGGATTGTACGCGTCGGACAGCAGATTCACCTGCTCGCTGGAACCGGCCTTGATTTTCACGGTCTTCTCGGTGACACGGGCGAGCGGCCTGTTGGACGCGGTGACGCGCACGGTCATACCGGCGCTCACCGTACCCTTCGCATATTTGATCGAGACGGGCACGCTCACCGTGGTGCCCGGCGTGGCCGTCTTGTCCGCGGACACGGTCAACGTGCCGGAGGGAGACACTCTGGCATCCACACTGCCGGAATTCACGCCGCCGGAATACGAGTACTGCTTCTCATCCTCGTACAGGCCCGACGCCGAATGGGTCAGCGCCGTCAGATCGATGGTAGTGGCCTTCTCGCCGGCCACCACATCGACGGTGGAGGACGAGAACGTCGGCGGCGGAACCTCACGTCCGATCACCGTGATCGGAAGCGTGAGCACCGCCGAATTGACGATCTTCACCTTGTCGTTCTTGTCTCGCTTGCCGTCCACCGCGGTGAAGGTGATGGACGCGGGACCCGCGTAATCCTTCGGCGCGGTGAACCTCAACGTCTGGTCGTTGACGTACAGGTCGCCGTCCGCGGCCTTCGTGGCGCTCACCGAATCGGCGCCGTCCACATACGCGGTCTTGCCCGCGCCCACACGCACGTAGTCGGCGATGTTGATGGTGATGGTCTCACGCGCATTGACCTTCAACGCCGGCGCCTTCGGACGCAGAACCGGCGGAAACACGCCATATGCGGGCACCTGGATGAACGCGGTGGACGTGATGCCGTACGTCGTGTTCGTGACGGTGTACGGCACCGCGCGCGCCTCATCGGTCAGATCAACGGTGATGATGGTGGAATCCTTGCCGCCCTTGACATGCGCATGGTCGGTCGCGGAAGGATCCACGCCCACCTGAAGCTCGTCGGCGGTGCCGGACGGATTGGCAATCCACTGCGAAACGTCCACGTCCACGGATTTCTTGTCGATCGTGGCGGCGGCCGGAACACGGTAATCGTACGCGGTCGGCGGGTCGATGGCGGCGTTCTCGTCGACATTCACCGTCAACGTCGCCGAATCGGACAGGCCAGCCTTGTCCTTGACGGTGTAGACCACGTAATACGTGCCCGCCTGCTTCGGCGTGGTGAACGACAGCATGTTGTCAACGACCTGAATGCCGCCGATGCCTTGCGATTCCACGTCCTTGGACACGGTCAGATCAGTATTGTCCCCGGAAATGTCGTTCTGCGCCACCGGCACGGTGGCCGCGGTGTTCGGACGCAGCGTGATCTCGTCGTCACGCGCGTACACACCCGAATCGGCTCCGGATTTGAACACGCCCACACGCACCTGCGCGGTGGCCCTCTGACCGGTCCAATCCTCCACGGCGTAGGAGAAGGTGTCCGTTCCGGACGAATCGGCATACGCCTCATACACCAGATACGTGGCGCCCACCTCGCTGATACGGCCCAGTTTCGGCGCTTTGTTGCCCAAGCCGAGCAGCTGCACGTCATCGCCGTCAGCGTCGATGCCGGTGAGCGTGATCGGAATCTGCACCTTCTGACCGGCCGCCACCTGCGCCTCGACGTCGGACGGTGTCGGAGCCGCCTTGTTGGACGCGTCCTTCTGATGCACGTTGATGGTGATGGTGGCCGAGGCCGCGTTGCCGAGATTGTCCTTCACCGTGTAGGTGACGGGGAAGGAGCCGGTTTGTCTGGTGGCCTGATAGCGCACGGTGTCGCCGGACACGAACACCAGACCCTTGAACGTGTTCTTGTCATACTGCAAGTCGTTCTGCAGGCTCACCGTGGTGCCGTCGGAATACGTGACATGGTCGAGCACGTCCACGGACACGATGCCTTCGGTGCGCACCTGCGCGGTGATGTTCTCGGCCTTCGGCACGGAATTCGACGTGGTCAGCGCCGGCGGCTGCAGGACGATGACGCCGGTCGACGATCCGGCCGCGTTGGCCACGGTGTAGGAGATCCGCACCGGCTCGGTAGGCACCTGACGCGCGGTGATATAGACGCGCTTGTTGCTCACCACACCGGTTTTGATGCCGCTTTGCGCGTCCGCGGTGACGCTGGTCACCGACAGCACGCCGCCCATCGGGTCGACGTCGTTGGCAAGCGGCTCCACGATCGCGGTATTGTCCGCACCGAGCAGCGCCACATCGTTCGCCGCGATCGGCTTGGCGGCGTCTCCAGCCACCGCCCGCACCTCCACACGAGCCAGACCGGTCGACGGAATGGAACCCTGCGTGATGGTGTACGGCACATAGTAGGTGCCGGGATTGGAGGCAGTGAACGTGATCGACATGTCGGTGGCGTTCATGGTGGTGGCCGCGCCGGACGGCGTCTCCACCGCGGTCAATTCGGCCGGTTCGACGGACGTGCCGTGCACGTACGGTTTGAGCGCGATGGTGGTGCGGGTGTCGGGCGTGGTCTGTTTGACCACGGGGTCGATGACCGCGCCCAGCGTGTTCGCCGGTTTCACGGAGAAGTAGATCATGCCGGTGCCGGTCTGCTGGCCGTCGGACACCGTGACCTCGATGCCCGCCCTGCCGGACGACATCGAACCGGCGTTGAAGACCAATTGTCCGTCGGCTCGCGTGGACACCGTCACCTGATCGGTGTTCTGCGGCGATGCCGACACCAAGGTCAGCGGATCGCCGTCGGGGTCGGAGAAGCTGCCCAACGCGTTCGCGGTGTACGAAGCACCCTGCTCCACGTCGATTTCCGGCGGAGTGTCGCTCTGCAGCGGCGCATGGTCGTCGCCGCCGGCCAGCGTGAGCGACACGGTGGCGCTGGACGTCTGCCCGCGTCCGTCGGAAATCTCATAGCTGAAGGACACGTTGCCCGCGGCGGCACCGGAGGCGTCGAGCTGCAGATACCGGCCGTCATACACGGGGGAGACGGTGATGTTCGCGCCATCCGGAGCGCTCACCGACGTGATGCGCAGCACGGAACAGTCGGTCTGCTCGTCGTTGCGCAACACGTCGAGAATCTGCTGCGATCCCACGCGCGCGCCGAACGAATCGTCCACGGCCTTGATCTGCCCCGACTGCGCCGAACAGTTCTTGCTGAAATTATGCTGGTTGTTGGCGCTGTCGTTGTTCTGCTGCTGTTGCTTCGACTGCTTGGTCTCCACCTTGTTCCACTGGATTTTGATGACCTTGGTGGACTCCTGCGGATTCCACACATTGCCGTTGACCACGTCGTTGAGCACCACCAGACGATGGTTGGTGCGGAACACGAGCTGCGAGGTGGGATTGACATCTTCCAACGAGGAAAACTGTGCGTCCTTGTCGTTCGCCGCGCACACCCTGATGTAATTGTTGGCCTTCTGCGCCCACGCGGCGAACACGCAGCCATTGGTGGACACCGGCTGCGCGGCATCGCCCTTGCCGGCATTCGGCAGCTGCGTGACCTTTTTGCTGCCCAAATCGACCATGGCGATGCCCCGCGGCGTGGAAACCGCCACCCAGCCAGTCTGCCTGCCATCCGTGGACGGCGCCTGCAACGTCGCCTGACCCTGCAGGCCGATATCCGCGCTGCCCTTCGGCCAGAACGCCTTGCCGGCACCGGCTACGACCGGCGTCTTGCCGACCACGGTGAACGATTCGACATTCGTGGCGCCCTTGATCGTCGCATCCTTGCCGGGTGTTCCCTGAGGTCCGTCGACACTGAGCACCGCGCCGTCGGACGTGCGGTAGCCGTAGACGACACCGTCATGCGTCACCGCGATACGGCCACCCGACCCCAGCTTCATCTTCGGCGAATCGGTGGTCGGATTCATGGATTTCACATCATCGGCGGACCCGACCCACACATTGCCCGTCTTGACGTTGATGAACGCCGCGGTGTTGCCTCCGACGACGGTCCGCATATCCGATTTGATGGTGGTGTTGCCGCTTTCGCTGACGGTGGAGACCTCGATGTTGCTGGCCTTCGTACCTTCGGAGATCACGGTGGAGCCATCATGCTGGGCCACGTCGAACCGGGCCGCAGTGGAGGCGACGCCCGCGTCGGCGTCCCGGTTGCGCACGTTGAAACGGGCGGCCTTGCGGTCCTTGAGCGAAGTGACCCACACGGTGCCATCGTCGAGCTGCACGTGACGTTGCGTCACTGAACTGACGATGACGGCTCCGGCGACGATGCCCAGCAACAGCAGCAGCATGACGATCGGCGTGATCCACCGGCGACTGCCGGAAGGCAGCAGCTTGCGCAGCATCGACCCGAATCGCAACTGCCGTTCGTATGATTGCGCCGACTGGTTCTCGGCGTTCCTATGCTTGCTCATCGACTGGCTCTTCCCTGATTGTGCCCAAACTTTGCTTGACCGCGCATCCAACCGCATGCGCCTACCTGTTTGCCCGCATGCATGCCGGGCTGTATTGGTTCGTATCGGTTCATGTCACCCGCATCCGGCCGCAAACTCACGGCTTGGCCGCGCACGCGATCATGGGATTCTCGGACATCTGCCGGTCCGCGCGAACCAGACTCACCTGCACGCACGTCTGCGCGCCGTCGGCCGGATCGATTTCGATACGCGTCGACTCCGTGGTGGTGCCCTGCGCGTTCGGGTCGGTTCCCGAATCGCCGACCAGCGACCACGCGTACGAATCGCCATCCTTCGGAGAAGGATTGACCCACGTGAACCGCACTTTGCCGTCGGCGGTGTATTCGCCCGTAAGATCCTGCACGCTCGGCACACTGCCCGACGTGATCGCCGAATCGGGATCGTCCTCGGCATGGTTCTGGGTGCCATGGTTCTGCACCTGCACCTTGCTGTTGTCGGAAGCCGCATCCATATTCGGCATGACGACGGTGACGAACGCCAACGCCATCACGACCACGGCGGCCGCCGCAGCAACCGTGACGGCCAACGGCTTCACCCACCGGGCATGCTGTTTCGCAACCGGGGCGGACTGGTCGAATGTGGAAGTCTGCGCGTACATGTTCTGCGGATAATCCGGCACACCCTCGACGGTGGTCTGCACGGCACGGCCATACAAGGCCTGTTGCACGCGCTGCATGTCGCGTGCGAGCTCCAACGCGGAATAGTAACGATCCTCGGGTGTACGGCTCAAGGCCTTACGCAACACCCGTTCCACTTCGGCCGGCATGTCGGGACGGTTGAGCTTGGGCAGCGGATTGTTGAGAATGACGGACTTGAGCCGTTCGGCCCGCACCTGCCGTTGGGAATCGCCCAGCACATCGGCGTAGAAATACTCGTACGGCGATTGGCCGATCAGCATGGCGAACAGCGTGGCGCCAAGCGAATAGATATCGGACGATTCATTACCGCCACCGCCTTGGGCAAGCACCTCCGGCGCGGCCCACGCGATGGTGAAGCCGACACCCGGACGCCCATAGACGGTCCCGGCGATGCCGAAATCGGCGAGCATGGGCATATTGTGCGCGTTGATGAGAATATTGCTGGGCTTGATGTCTCGATGGATGATGCCTTTGCGATGCGCGGTGAACAGCGCGCTCGCCAGATCGATGCCGACGGTGAGCATCTGGTCGGCGGTGAGACGGCCATGCTCGAGGAACGTCTTGTAATTGCCGCCCGGAGCGTATTCGAACACGGTGTAGCCGCGCCCGTTGACGGTCACGCCGTTCTCATAGACGGAAAGAATGTAGGGGTGTGTGGAGATCTGTCCCATGAAATTCGCTTCGGAACGGAAGCGGACCGCGGCACGTGGGTCGAGCGTGTTCTTGCTGATTTTGATGGCCACCTGACGGGCCGGGGAAAGCTGCTGGTACAGGTACACGTCGGCTTCGGAACCGGAGCCCAGCCGTTTGATCAGTGTGTAGCCGGGAATCTGAGGGGGAATGCTCCTTGAGGCTTCCATGCTTCCTCTTTCCTGTAGTTCCTGCCCGGTTCCGTGCATTGCGTCTATGCTTCGACTGTACTCGTCGTCATGGGCAGGCCGTCTGTTCGCTGTTGAACCTTCCCGGGCTGCGCCGCTAGTCAATCTTATTAGTGGCGGTGTCCGAAAAACTTTGTAGAGGGTATCGATGTCCATATATAAAGATGGCGGTGTCCACGATGACGTTTTCAGGACGGCTTCGGACGATGATATGCGATTCGTGGCCGGACCGTTCGGCTAAGCTGGGGAGACATGATGGATGTGGACGATCTCGATGACGCGACATTGGTTGCGGGGGCGCCCCGCAGCGGCAAGACCCGGTTCGCGCTGGACATGCTGGTCGCCGCGATGAAGCGGCATGGCGACGCGTACGCCGTGATGACGGTCTCCGGCAGACAGGTGGCCGACCGGCTCGGCGACACCGTGATCCGCGAACTGTCCGCGATCTCGCAGGCACGCCCCGTCACCACCCTGCCAGCCGTCGCGTTCCGCATCATGACCGCCGTGCGATCGCATGCCGGACAACCCCTGCCGAAACTGCTCAACGGGGCCGAACAGGACGTGGTCATCCGCCGTGTGCTCGCCAGGCATGCCGAACATGCCGAGCACGGCGACGAATGCTCCACCTGCGCACTATTGTGCACCTACTTCGTGGTCGCCGACTGGTCGGGCATGGTGGTGGACGACGCCACCGACGCCTTCGCCAACCAGCTGCGCGACATGCTTGCCCGCATGAACGAGATCGGCGCGAAACCGGAACTCGAAGACATGCTGATCGCCCGCGCTGCCGACGAACACGGCACGCTCGACGAACGACGCGAACGACTGCGCGTGCAATGGCGGCTCGCCTTCGCGCTGCGCGCCGAATACAACCAGGCCATCAACGAGGCATATCCGGACCAATACCGTCTCGACGCCTCGCAGCTCATGATCGACGCCGCGGCCGCCGTGAACGAAGCCGAAACGTCCGACCTGCCGAAACTCGTCATCGTCGACGATTTCCAGGACGCCACACTCGCCGGCTTCGACTTTCTCACCGCATTGCGCAACCGTGGCGTGCGACTGTTGCTCGTCGGCAACCCCGACGAGGCGGTGCAGACGTTCCGCGGATCGTACCCTGAATATTTGTTCAACATGGCGCAATCGCGATTAGGCGCGCGACTGGTACGGCTGGAACCGTCCCATATGGCCGAAGGTACGGACCTGGCCGCGGTGGCGAGCCGCGTGAGCCTGACCATCGCCAGCACGGAATCGACCGACGACGCGCTGGTGAACCGCCCCGGCAAAATGCCGGCCATCGCCATACCGGAGACGCACGACGGCAGTCTTGAAGCCGCGATGTACCGTTCCACCGTCGAAGAACTCGACGACGTGGTGTGGAAAATCAAAACCGAACATCTCGAACACGGCCGCGACTGGAACGACATGGCCGTGATCGCCCACGACAACGCCACCGTGCGCACGTTCGGCGAACGGCTACGCGCCGACGGCGTGCCCGTACGCTATTCGAGCGTGACCCGCCCCCTCAAGGACGAACCGTTCGTGCAGGGCCTGTTCTCCATGATCGAACTGGCCGAACTGAAACGGCAAGGCATCGCCACCTCGTCCATGAACCTCGACACGGCCGGCGCATACGTGCGCTCACGCGTCGCATCGATTATGAACTCGCCGCTGATCACCACCCCCGGCGAACGTCTGGCTCGGCTGTGCGTGGTCGAATCGGCGATGAACGCGCTCGGCTCGCTGGCCACGGTTTTGCATGACGATACAGCCGATCCGACCACGTCCGACACGTCCGGACGCGCGCTGCTGCCACAGCTGATCGACGATTGGAACGATTACGTCGAAACCTTCCACACCGCACACGCGGCGGCATCGGCGTCAGACACGGAAAACGCTGCCGACATGGGCCTGCCGGCAATCGACACCGACGACCGGCTGATGACGGGAGAGCGTGCCGCTGAGGACGCGGACGAACCATCCTTCGGCATGAACGCGCTGTACATCCTGCTATTGGAAGGCGACACCGACCGCGTGCTCGACGCGATCGCCTCCGTACTGGGCCGCAAAGACCCCCAAGCACAAGCCTTCGCACGCCTGTGGAAAGCGCTCGACGATGCCCTGCGGTCGGAGGCGCGCCTGACATCCCACGAACCGCAATACATGCTCGACTGTGCATGGCAGGCGTTCGGCAAAGCCGAAATCTGGCAGAAAACGGCGTTGCGCAACAACGCCGAAGGCCGCGCGGCCAACGACCGGCTCGACACCGCGATGCGCCTGTTCAGCTACGCGTCCGGCGGCGAATCGAACGGCGTGACGGCAGCGCACACCATCGACGCGTTCATCGAACAGGTCCGCGCGCTCGCCATCGAAGCCGATTCCCTGGCGCATACCGCGCCGATCGATCAGGCCGTGACGCTCACCACGCCCGCCGGAGCTGCCGGAAAACATTGGAAACTAGTATTCATGCCTGCGTTCCAACAAGGCCAATGGCCGAACCTCTCACCGCGCAACACCCTGTTCGGCGGGGAGGAACTCGCCGACATCATGCTGCATGGACGACTGTCCGACGACATCGTCACTTCCGCAGGTCGCGAAAACGCGCAGCTCGCCGCGGTGCTCGCCTCCGAACAGAAAAGCCTCCTTGTGGCGCTCACCCGCGCCGATGAGCGCGTGACGGTAAGCGCGGTCCTCAACGAAGACCATGTGCCGTCCGACTTCCTCTACGGCTACCTGCCGGAATGGTTCGACCGCGACCGGGATGCCGATGCGGAAACACGCGTGTACACGGCGGTCGGCGAGGCCGGCGAATACGCGGGACTGGAGGCCGACCCACGTGGCCTGGTCGCCGCCGCGCGAAGCGTGCTGGCCCATGCGCCGGCCGATTCCCCCCAAGCGCGCGATGCCGCGCAAGCCTTGGCGTTGTTGGCATCGCATGGCATCGCCGCCGCGAATCCCGACAATTGGGCGTTCCTTGCGGAACATGCGGGAGCCGACGATATGACGGAAATCGACGGCAAGATGGAATCTGACGGGAAAACGGAGCATGCCGACAAGGCGAAGCTTATCGAACAACCGGAATCCATCGAAAAAACGGACGGCCAATCCGACGTGGTCACCCTTTCTCCATCCGCCGTGGACAGTTTGTGGGCGTGCCCGGTGTGCTGGATGCTGGAGAACCGTTTCGCCGGCCCACGCATGGGCAGCGCGGCCACCAGCTTCGGCTCGCTCATCCACGCCGTCGCGCAACAGGCTACCGAAGCCGGCCTTGACCTGCCCCAAAACCACACCGCGGTAAGCGACGAGGACAACATCGACGAAATCACCCAATGGATGATCGGCCGATACAAGACCCTACGTGGCGACCTCAACGCCATCGACGACCCCGAGGAACGGTACAAGGCGCTCGGCAAGGACGCGAAGGCGTCGGTCGCATTGCGCAACATCGCCACATATTTCGTCAAGTCGAACCGTACGGGATACCCGTCGAACAACACCGAAAACATCACCGTGGGAACGTTGGACCATGCCGAAGCGGAACGGCAGTTCGCCGCGCGATTCGACTTCGATGACATCCTCGACGCCTACAACGCCATCGACGGCAACGCTCCGATCTCCCGCGACGAACTCATCGCCATCATGGGCGCGCTCGTCGGCGGCTGGCCGGAAACCGGCATGAGCGACCGGCTCACCGTACGCCTGTCGGGCAGAATCGACCGTCTTGAACACCGCCGTACCGCAGACGGCCGCGAACAGGTACGGCTGATCGACTACAAAACCGGCAAAGTGCCGAATGGACGCTCCCTGTTCAGCGACCTGCAGCTCGTCTGCTACCAGCTGGGCCTCGCATTCCCGGAACACGACGGAAAACGCGGCGCGCAGGCGATCGCAACCATGCCGGATATCACCCAAAGCGCCCTGTTCCACGTCATGGAATACGCGGCACCCGCGCCACGCAAAGGGCAAGGCGACGAAGCGTACCACCAGCAGGCGCTGTTCGCCGGCGGAAGCATCAACGCAGGCGATTTCATACCCCGCAAATACGTGCCCAAAATGGCCAGCGTCTTCACCAGCGGCCTCGACGACGTCGAACGGCCGGCGCAGGTCAGCGAAGAACATTGGAAGCAACTTCTGGAATCGCGGTCGAAGATGACGGTATGGTCGCTGACCATGATCGCCCGCGTCTTCTATGCGGCCGCGGCGAGCCGGGCCACCCGCATCACCGCGCGTCCGACCGCGGAACATGTCGGATACTGCAGAACGTACGGCAGTGGGGTCTGCCCGGCCTGCCAAGGCGAGCAGAACACCGTATTCGAAAGGACCGTGGCATGAACGGGAGCAACGGTATGGACGGAAGCATGTCAACGAACGGGGCCACAGCAAAGGGCGATGCGATGGGCACTGCGCCGGCCGCCACGCCGAAATTCACCGACAGTCCGGAACAGGCCGCCGTCATCCAAGCCCCCTCATACGAGGACGTGGTCGTGGTGGCGGGCGCCGGCTCCGGCAAAACCTACACCATGACCCGCCGCATCATCACCCTCATCGACCAGGGCATCAGTCCCGAGAAGATTCTGGGCCTGACCTTCACACGCAAAGCCGCCTCCGAACTGCTTTCGCGCGTCTCCGCTGCCGTGACACGCAACCAAGCCGGACGCGGTACACGCGTCGCCTTCCTCAAACCGGAAGTCTCCACCTATGACGCGTTCTTCCAAACCATCGTGCGCCAATACGGCCTGCTCGTCGGCTTCGACCAAAACACGCAGCCATTGAGCGAAGCCGGAGCGCTGCAGCTCATCCACACCGTGCTCGACAAGCACATGGACCAGCTCATGGCCTTCGACCAAGGCGGCGACGAACTCGGCAAATTCTCCACCATCGCCGGCAACGTGTTCACCCTATCCAACGCCATCGCAGGAGCCATGATCGGCAGCGACTGCACCAGCTTCGACGAAGCCGTGGAACGCGTGCGCGCATGGGATAAGGCGTTCGTGGCGCAAGTGGCCAAAGCGCTTGAAGACGAGGACGTTCCCGATGACGAGCCGAAAGTGGGCAAGGCTCCGAAACAGAAGAAAAAGGAATCCGACACCGCCTTCGAAACCCGCATGCGCGAATACCGCGCCCAATGCCACCAACTCTGCGTCCACAAGACCGCGCAATTGGCCGGCACGGCCCGCAAACGCGACCTGCTACTCGACCTCGTGGCCGACTACCACGCCGAAAAACGCGCCCTCAACATGGCCGAATTCAGCGACTTCACCATCGCCGCATTCCAACTCGTCACCCGATTCCCCTCCATCGGAGCCACCTACCGCAAACGCTACACGCACGTGCTGCTCGACGAATACCAAGACACCTCCACCACGCAGGCAGCCCTCCTGACCGCACTGTTCCACGCCGATTCCACCCATCGCAGCGCGGTGAACGCCGTCGGCGACCCCTTCCAATCGATCTACGCATGGCGAGGAGCCAGCCCAGGCGCATTCCGCATGCTGCAACACGACTTCGGCCACGACGCCACCGACAAGCCCTACACGCTGACCGTCACCCGACGTAACTCGCGCATGGTGCTCGAAGCGGCCAACAATCTGACGAAACCATTGCGCCTGCCCGCCAGACGTCGCGGCAGCTCGCTTATGCGCGAAGTGGACGTGCCCCCGCTCGCCAATATCGACAACGCCCCCGAAGGTACGCTCGGCGTGCTCGGCTACGCCACATTCGGCCAGGAAATCGACGCCATCGTACGCTTCGCCAAACAAGCGATCGCACTGCACACGCCAACCGAAAACGAGCTCGCCGACGGAGTCAAAGACAACCGTCCGCACGTGGCGCTCCTGTTCCGCTCCAAAACGCAGATGCCAGCCTACGAGGACGCACTGGAACAAGCCGGCCTCACCACACTCGTCGTCGGCCAGGCCGCACTCCTGGAACGTCCCGAAATCAAAGACATCCTCGCCCTGCTGCACGTCGTATGCGACCACACCGACAGCGCCGCGCTCATGCGGCTGCTCGCCACACCACGATTCGGCCTGTCCGCCGACGATCTGCAGGCGCTCGCCGGCATCGCCGAACGGCTCAACACCGCGCAACGCTACCGCGCGCTCGTGTCGGCCGGCATCGTGGAGGCGGATGCGAATCCGTCCGACGCCGACATCCGCGCCACCGTGCGCGCCTACCGCGACCAAGTGCCCAACGCCGTCTTCCTGATCGACGTGCTGCTGCGCGGCGATCTGCGGCACCTCGTCGACGGCGTATTGAGCCGTACGGGAGCCGCGAACGTCATCCACGCCGGTCGCGTCATCCAACAGGTGCAGCGCACGGCCGGCCATCCGTTGCCGGAAGTGGTACGCACGGCCATCACCGCGCTCGGACTGGACATCGACCTGCTGCTCGCCGAACGGATGCGGCATCCGGATGCCGGCAATCGTGCCACATCGCATGCCGCTTCGTCACTCGACGCGATGCTGTCTCTGGTGGACACCTACTTGCAGGAAATCGCCGCGCAGGGCACGCCAAGCCTGCGCGCGTTCATCTCGTGGGTGGGTTCGCTGCGTGACGCGTCCGACGACAACGCCACCGCACCAGATACCCCCGTCGATGTGGTGCTCATGACCGTGCACCAGTCGAAAGGCCTGGAATGGGACGCCGTGGCCGTGGTCGGCATGCGCGACGGCACCTTCCCGTCCAGTCAAGGCGACCACCTGAGCGTCAAAACGGACGAAGACCATCCGGGCGGTCGGCGCGACGGCGTATGGGAGCCGCCGGAATACTTCGAAAAAGCCCACACTTGGCTGGAAGACCCGTCCGCGGTGCCGGTTCCGGTGCGCGCCGACGCGGATATCCTGCCACGATTCCCGCACGACGCGCCCATCGGGGGCAATCCCGTGGAATCGCTCGACGGATTGGACGATGCGGAAGTGATCGACGACGAGGTGTTCGGCACCTTGCGAACCATGGCCGTCGACGATATGGAAGGAATGGATCCGGCAAGCCTGTACCTGACGCAACAGGAGGAATACGGCCGCCGACTGCACGCCGACGAACGCCGTCTCGCCTACGTGGCGTTGACGCGCGCCCGCTACGAGGCGCTGCTCGTATACAGCGGATGCAACGAGACGAGCCGCGACTCCCGTCTGGCGGAGGGAAAGAAAAGCGCCGCGCCGTCGAATTTCTGGCTGGAGACGCGCGATTCGATGAACGGAATCGTCACCGCGGTACGCGAACCGGACAACCTGTCCGACGATGTGGACGGCTCCCCGCACACGCTGGGACTTGACCTGCCCGACGGCTATTTCGTAGGCGAACACGCCCGCGATTTCGAGAATGCCGTGGTGGGCGATGCGTGGAACACGCCGCTCGAACCGGTCTCGGACGACCATACTTTGCCTTGGCCGTGCGATCTGAGCGCCGATGTCGCCGACAAGCTGCGTGCCGCGGCCGAACAGGTACGTGCCGTCGAATCCGACGAACCGAATATCGCTGAATCCACGGGAACGCAGGGCGACGTTGCCGATGAATCCGCCACGCCATCGCCGGAAACCGGAAACTCACTGCTGCGTCTCGCCAAACTGCTCGTCGCCGACGAACATCTCATGCCGGAACCGGACGCGGCTGACGCAGGCGAATCGCAGGACGCCTTCGACGAGGCCGTGCGTGCCAAAGGCGAACGTATCCTTGCTGCCGGCCGCCAAAACGTCACCTCGCTGCAAGCGCGCGCCGGCTCCATGGGCGAGCGTGATTCCCGCGCCTACTGGCGTGGTCTGGTCCGTCCGATTCCGCACGTCGCCTCGCCGGCGGCACAGCTCGGCACGCGGTTCCACGCATGGGCTGAGCGTTTCATCATGGCGGATGCGGACGCCGACGGCATCGGCGGTACGGAAGGTGCTGCCGGTATGGCCGCGCAGTCGCGTGCGGAACTGATCGCATTGATAGGTGATACGCAAGTCGACGCGGACAACGGCGGCGTGCAATCGCAGAACGCACCATCGCAGGACGCCCAATTGCGAGACGAACGGAAACTGGCCGCTTGGCAGCGTCGTCTCGTCGCCTCGCCGTGGGCAGAACGACGTCCAGCATGGGCGGAACGCCAGCTCGTCGTCGACATGTCCCAGCTCGGCACCATCGTCAACGGCAAACTCGACGCGGTGTTCTTCGGCGGTCTCGACGAAACGGACGAGACGAAACGCTACACCGTGGTCGATTGGAAAACCGGCGTAAAACCACGCAAACCGGACGAAATCAAAGAGAAACTCGCACAGCTCGACCTGTACCGCCTGCTGCTCGCGGCGATGGAAGGGGTTCCGTTGGATGCAATCGACGCCTGTCTCTACTATGTGAGTGAGCCTCACGAGGCCGATCGGGAGCTTGACGCCCTCGACAAAACAGAAGAAGAGATCCTTGCCGAGTTGAGCTACGGAATTCCGCAACAATCCGACAACGACTAGTGCCGGTGCGCAATGGCTCCTTGACCGAAGAAAGCGGGGGAGCGGCGCTTTCCGGCCTGCCTGCGGGAGAAACCGCTATGCAGGCAGCGTTGTGGAGGAACGCCGCTACCCTCGTGCAGCATGTGTGGGCGGGCGCACATGCCGGACGCAACAACAGTTAAGGAGTTTCGATCATGGCTGCGAATGACGCAACCGTCAGCCCGAATACATCACCGGACGCCGCATCGCCGTATGCGCGGCTGTTCTCCATACCTGGAACGAAAGCATTCTGCGCGTCCGGTGCCGTCGCACGACTGCCGATGTCCATGATGGGACTCGGCATCGTGCTCGCACTCAACCACATGTACGACAATTGGACGATCGCCGGCGTGATGAGCGCCGCATACGTGCTCGCCACCGCAGCCGTCACACCGTTGTACGCGCGCCTGTTCGACCGGTTCGGCCAACGCAAGGTCGGTCCGGTGGTATTGACGGTGCAGGTCATCGTCATGCTGGGCTTCGCGTTCGCCGCACTGATGCGCGTGCCGATTCCGCTGCTGTTCGTACTGGCCGTGGTCATGGGCATGACGCAGTTCGCGTTCGGCGCGCTCGTACGCACCCGTTGGGCGTATGTGCTCGACCGCGCCGGCAAAGAGGAGCTGCTCAACACCGCGTACGCGCTCGAATCCGCCATCGACGAAATCGTATTCATCTTCGGACCGATTCTGGCGGCGTTCCTAGCCGCGTCCGTGCACCCCGTATCGCAGCTGTTCGTGCCGACCATCGCCTGCGCGGTCGGCGGTGCCGTGTTTTTCGCGCTGCGCGACACGCAGCCGCCGGTATTGCGCGAAATCACGGTCGTCGCGGCCGATGCCGACGATGCGGACGTGCGATTGGCGGCCGCTGGTGCCGCTGCGGACGGTACTGCTGGTACAGCTGCTTCCGCGAATCGTTTCGACCTCGACCGGCTCAAGACGGACGGCCGCGACCGCAACAAGCGCAATGTGCTCACCTATGCGGGCGTGCTGCCGCTCCTCGCCGTGTTCATCGTGTTCAACATGGCGTTCACCGCGTTCGACACGTCCATGACCGCCGTCATGAAATCGCTGCACCTCGACTCCGTGCTCGGCGTGCAGCTGGCCATGCTGGCCGTCGGATCCTGCATGGGCGCGCTGGTCTTCGGCTCGCGCGAACTCAAAGGCTCCCGCTGGCGTCACATGATCATGTTCCTCGCCTTGATGACCGTCGGCTTCGTGGTGATCCACCTGTGCCAGGGCAACCTGATCGTCATGGGACTGGTGGAAATCCTCACCGGTCTGACCATTTCGCCGGTGTTCGCCTCCGGCAACCTCGTCGTCAAGGAGACCGTGCCCGAGGAATCGCTTACCGAAGGCCTGTCCTGGGTGAGCACCGCCGGCACAATGGGCGCGTCGTTCGGCTCCATGATCACCGGCATCGTGCTCGACCATTTCAATCCAAGCGTGGGATTGAGCCTGCCCGCAGTGTTCGTGGGCTGTTCGATTCCGTTCGCGCTGATTGGCTGGCTGCTGGCGCGTCGAAGCGTCTCTTTAGATTCGTAAGTGGAACACGTTATGGACGTGGGCGCGTGATTTAAAAACATGTGTGAAAACGCATGCGATTATGCGCGCGGCAAGCGCGCACGGCATGCGCGCGCCCACGAAAGCATCAAGGAGCTGCAATGATCAAGGTTTCCGTAGTCGGTGCCAAAGGCCGCATGGGTTCGCACGTGGTCGACGCCGTCAATGCCGCCGCCGACACCGAACTCGCGCTCGCGCTCGACGCAGGCGACGACCTGGCCGCAATCACCCCCGAAAACACCGACGTCGTGGTGGAATTCACCGTGCCGAGCGTGTCGCTGGGCAATGTGCTCGCCCTCGTCAAGCAGGGCGTCGACGTGGTGGTCGGCACCACCGGCTGGACCGAAGAGAAGCTCGACCAGGTGCGCGCCGCGCTCGCAGCAGCTCCGCGTGAGGGCCAGAGCGTGTTCATCGCGCCGAACTTCGCCATTTCCGCGGTGCTCGCCGACCATTTCGCAAAGGTCGCGGCGCCGTATTTCGAATCCGCGGAAGTCATCGAACTGCACCACCCGACCAAGGTGGACGCTCCGTCCGGCACCGCCTTCCATACCGCGCAGGGCATCGCCGAAGCGCGCAAGGCGGCCGGTCTCGGCCCGGTTCCGGACGCCACCGAAACCGACGGCGGTTCCCGAGGCCAGGTGGTGGACGGCATCCACGTGCACGCCGTGCGTCTTCGCGGCCTCAACGCCCACGAGGAGGTGCTGTTCGGCAACTCCGGCGAACAGCTGACCATCCGCGCCGACAGCTTCGACCGCATCTCCTTCATGCCGGGCGTGCTGCTGGCCGTGCGCAAGGTCTCCACCGGAACCTACCCGGGTCTGACCGTCGGCCTCGACCACTTCCTCGACCTGTAACCGTAATTCTTTTTTCAAACTGCCGACGGGTGCATGTGTCTTCCGTCGGCAGTTTTTTATGGCGGATCTGTTCCGATTATTTGGCAAGGCGTGCGATGGCGGCGCTGACTTCCGCCAGCTTTTCGTCGGCGACGGTACCGCCCTCCGCCGCGGCTTTGGCGACGCAATGGTGCAGATGGTCGTCGAGCAGCAGTAGCGCCACCGACTTCAGCGCGCTGTCCGCTGCGGAAATCTGCGTCAGAATGTCGATGCAGTATTCGCCGTTTTCCGTCATCTGCCGAATGCCGCGCACCTGCCCTTCGATGCGATTCAATCGTGCGATGATCCTCTTCTGGTCGCTTGCGTACCCGTGTTGTGTGGCGTTCATATCGTCCTCCTCGCTGCGCTGAAAATTTTATCTACGGCTGAAGTTTGCTCGTCCTTCTTGCCAATATACCCTATAGGGGTATATTGTGATGGTGTTTGCCGAAATCGAAAGCCAATCACGGACGGAAGGCGGCTGGAATATGCACATCGCAATCGCGCTTATTATGGCGCTGCTCGTCACGGCGGGCGTGCTGTGGTTCTTCTTCGCACCGCGCAAAGCGTATCGTGCGCCGTTGCGCGACGGCGTGCAGGAAGCGGTCGTCGAAGTCAAAGGCGGGTATAACCCAGCCGTCATCGAAGCCGAAGCGGGCATGCCGTTGCGGCTGATCTTCGATCGCAAGGAAGACGGCGAATGCTCGTCGCATGTCGTGTTCTCCGATTTCGGGGTCGATCTTGCGTTGCCCGCCTTCCGCACGACCACGCTGACGCTTCATCCCGACCAGCCGGGCGAGTATCCCTTCGCATGCGGTATGAACATGCTGCACGGCACGTTGCGCATACTGCCGGGAAAGCATGCAAGTGTCGGTGCCGCCGCCGGTTCCGCGGTTGGTTCCGTCGGCGCCAGTATGTCCGATTCCGGCAATTCGGACATTCGCGCGACTGCTGACGGTGCCCACGCATCCGGTTCCGCGGAAACAGGCGTGCAATGCGCGCAAAAAGGCGCCGTCCAAACGTCCGGTTCGGGTGATTCGGGCAAATCGCGCGGATCGGAATCGGAAATTCGCGCCCTCATCACCCGTCTTATCGTGGCGGCCGTCTGCACGATTCCGGTATTCGGCTCCACCATGCTCATGCTGTATCCGATGCCGAACTGGCTGCAATTCCTGCTGATGCTGCCAATCGTCGGCTATGCGGCATTGCCGATTTTCCGCAGCGGTTTCGCCGCGATCGCCCACCGCTCGCCGGAGATGAACGCGCTCGTCAGCCTTGGTGCGCTGGCCGCATTCGCCTACTCCTGCGTGGTCACCTTCGCACCGAACGTCCTGCCTGAGAACGCGCGCGAACCGTATTTCGAAGCGGTCGGTGTGGTCGTCACGCTTATGCTTGTCGGCCAGCTGCTCGAAGCGCGCGCCCGCAAAGGCACCGGTGAAGCCATGCGCGCATTGGCGGGTCTGCAACCGAAAACCGCCAGCGTGGTGCGAGACGGCAAGGAAACCAGCATTGCCATCGATGACGTGCGCGTCGGCGACATCATCGCCATCCGTCCCGGCGAGCAGCTGCCGGTCGACGGCATCGTCATATCCGGCACCTCCACCGTGGACGAATCGATGATCACCGGCGAAGCCATGCCGGTCGCCAAAACCGAGGGCAGCGAAGTGACGGGCGCCACCATCAACGGCGGTGGCTCGCTGCGGTACCGCGCCACGAAAGTCGGCAAGGACACCGTGCTCGCGCAGATCATCGGCATGGTGGCCGCCGCACAAAGCTCGAAAGCCCCCGTGCAACGATTGGCGGACCGTATCTCCGGCGTTTTCGTGCCGGCCGTGGTACTCATCGCCGTATGGTCGTGCGCGCTGTGGTTCGCGTTCGGCCCCGAACCGCGCGTCACGCACGCGCTGGTCGCCGCGGTGTCGGTGCTGCTGATCGCCTGCCCGTGCGCGCTCGGACTGGCGACTCCGTTGTCGGTGACGGTCTCGACTGGCCGCGCGGCTCGCATGGGGGTGCTGGTCCGTTCCGCCGAAGCGTTGGAAACATGCGGCAAAGTCAATGCCGTCGTATTGGATAAGACCGGCACGATCACCGCCGGCAAACCCACCCTTACCGATGTGCTGCCGTTGGGCGTGTGGCATCGGCGTCCCGATGATTTGCTGACGATTGTCGCCGCCGCCGAACGCGATTCCGAACACCCGCTCGCTGCTGCGATCGTTGCCGCAGCTGCGGAAAAAGCCGACGTCGCGGACGTTGCGGAACTCGCGCAAACCACCGATTTTCAGGCGATTGCCGGCCGTGGCGTCACCGCGCGCGTCACCTTCCGCGGTCTGCCGCACACCGTCGCCGTCGGCAACACCGACCTGATCGACGACCTCGACATCGACATGCCCGACGTTACGTCCGATACCTCCGAAATTGCCTCCGAGACCATCCACGATACGAACCTCGACGCCATCATCGCCGACATGGAACGCCTGTCGCAGCAAGGCAAAACGCCGATCCTAGCGGCCATCGACGGCCATCTCGCCGGCATCGTCGCCGTCGCCGACGTGCCGAAAGCCGACTCGCGCCAAGCCATCGAACTGCTCCGCAAACGTGGCGTCGAAGCCGTCATGCTCACGGGAGACAATCCGACCACCGCACGCGCCATCGCAAGCCAGGTCGGTATCGACGAACGTCATGTGATCGCCGGCGTGCGGCCGGAACGCAAGGCCGACGAAATCGCAAAACTCCAATCGCAAGGCTATACGGTGGCGATGGTCGGCGACGGCATCAACGACGCGCCCGCCCTCGCTCGCGCCGACGTCGGTTTCGCCATCGGCACCGGCACCGACGTGGCCGTCCAATCCGCGGATGTGACACTGATGCGCGGATCGCTGATGGGGCTCGTGCACGCGCTCGACCTGACGCACGCCGCCATGCGCAACATCGCGCAAAACCTCGGCTTCGCACTCGGCTACAACAGCATCGGCATCGCGATCGCGGCCGGCGTGCTGTATCCGTTCACCGGAACGCTGCTGAATCCGATGATCGCCGGCGCCGCGATGGCGTTCTCGTCGTTGTGCGTGGTGACGAACGCAAGCCGGCTGCGCCTGTTCGATCCGGACGCGGAGGCGGCGAAAAACAAGACGTATCGGGTACGCAAGCCCGATCCGAGCAAAAATAATGGCAACCAGCACAGTCGGAAAGGAACGATCATGGGACTGTTCAGCGATCACAAGGCCAAGAAGGAAGCCGAGAACATGGGCGCGATGGGCGCCGGACACTGCTGCGGCGGTCATGACGGCCACGGCATGGCTTCGAATATGGGCGATTCCGCGGCGAACGTTGCGAAGGACCCGGTTTGCGGCATGAGCGTCGATCCGGCCACCGCGGCCGCGACCCGCGAATACGGCGGCGTCACCTACTACTTCTGCAACCCCGGTTGCGCCGACAAGTTCGCCCAGAACCCGGCCGCCTACCTGGGCTGAGACCTGATTCTCGTCCGTCCCCAATCTGCCGACATCGAATGACATCCGGCCGTCGGCGGGTTGGGGATTTTTGTTGAATGGTTGATTTACGGATTCCGATTCACGGACGAACGATAAGATTCCCCTCCCGCACTCCGGAGAGCGCGTCCCGCCCCGCTACAAACGTGCGCGTGACGACGCCGTTAAGCGTCATGCCATCGCAGGCGCAGATCGGATTGCGGCTTTCCAAAGCGGTAGCATCCACAACAAACCGTTCGTACGGGCGAATAATCGCCAAATCGGCCCGCAATACCGGCGTTATATCGCCACGATCGTCAAGTCCCACAAGCCGTGCGGTGTTGCACGACATCCACCGCACGACGTCGGCCAAACTCAAGCCGCGCCGCATCGCACCCGTCAACACCGCGCGGAATCCGACCTGCAGACTGGAAACGCCACCCCACGCGGTGGCGAGCGTGCCGGCTTTCATATCCGCGCTGGCCGGGGAATGATCGGTGACGACACCATCCAACGTGCCGTCGGCAAGCCCCGCCCATAGCGCGTCCTGCTCATGCAGATCACGAATCGGCGGACAGCATTTGACCGCGGTGGCGTTGTCGGGAATATGGTCGCAATCCAACGTGAGGTAATGCGGACAGGTCTCCGCGCTGACCGGCAGTCCTTCGGCCTTCGCCCGCCGCAGCACGTCCACGCTCAGACCGCTGGACACGTGCAGAATATGCGTGCGGCAGCCGGTGCGTGCCACCAGCCGTACGATCTTGCGCACCGCGTTCGCCTCGCATTCGGCCGGGCGCGATGCCGCGTTCAACAGTGTTCGCAACAGTCGGGGATTTTGTTGCCGCGTTAGTCGCCCATTTCGCTGGTTTGGCACCGTTTCTTCTATGCCGAATCCGCCCGATATGCGATGTTGATTGGGTGGGGTAAGCTGTTTCTGCCATGGTTGGTCATCTCCTGATGACGGGTTGCGCTGCGTGGATTGCTCTGCTGTTGCTGTTGCTATAATCGCATTTCAGTATGTGAAACATCTGAAATCTATTATTCATAATAGCGGTTGCTGACGGTTGAAGTGCGCGGAACTGACGAGTAAAGGGTAATGTCAGCAAGGGAGAAACAGTGCCAAATGAGAGTGTATCGCAGGGGAAGGCAGCAAGCGTGACTTCTGAAACAAAACTTTCAGCGAATAAGACCTCTTCGAAGGACACTGTGAACGGGAATGATGATGCATCCGCAGACCTCGGCCTGGTGGCGCGTATCCGTGACTCCTTCGATTCGCTGACCACGCTGGAACGTGAGGCCGCGCAATTCATTCTGGGCCATCTGACCGATGTGTTGGTCTGCAATTCCGTGGAGCTGTCGCAGTTGAGCGGCATCTCGCAGCCGACGCTCAGCCGCCTGTACCGCAAGCTCGGCTATGCGAACGCGGGCGAATTCAGACGTGACGTGCGCCGTATCCACCGTCCAGGCGCTCCGGAAACCGTGCGAAATGTTCGCTGCGATGATTTGCTTGCCGACCATTTGCTCAGGGATTCGGAAAGCCTGAAACATACGTTTGAGGACATCGACCGCGCGCAATTGGATTCCGCATGCCGGGACATGGCCATGGCTCCGCATGTCGCGGTGGTCGGTTACCGCAATGGATATCCCGTGGCGCTTCATTTGCGTGAACAATTGCTGCAGCTGCGTGGAAACATCGATATTCTCCCGCATCCGGGGCAATCTATCGCAGAGGAATTGACTGACTACTCATCGGACGATGTGGCCGTCATCGTCGGCGTGGGTCGGCGTCCTCCTTTTTTCGCCCGACTTGTCGACGTGTTACTCGAACGTGGGGTCACCGTGGTGGTAATAGGCGACGTCGCGGCACGCAATGCCCTTATCGGACGCAACGTCGTCTTCTTCAACGTGGCGTTGAACTCGCATATGCTTTCAAGCTTCACTGCGGCGTTCGCTTTGGTTGCCCTCTTCGCGGACGAGGTGGGGGAACGTCTCGGAAGCGATGACGTCGACGTGCGGAAGCGCATTGAGGACATCAACGATTGTTTCGAAACGCTTGGCGAGCTTGGTGATTGACGGTATAGCGGCGGTCGGCCGGAACCATGGAGGCGAAAACGGGAATGGAGGCATTGTGAACAAGATAAACGGAGCGTTGGCGTACGACCTTCCTTCCACTGGACCGTGGGCTGCCTTGGTCTTCCTCGTATCGCTGAATCTGCGTCCCTCCATCGCGGCGGTCGGTCCGGTGCTCTCGCAAATAGGTACTGGCCTTCATTGGGCCGAGGGAGTGCAGGGCGTGCTGACCGCGATTCCCCTACTCGCCTTCGCTGCGATTAGCCCGCTCGCCACGTTCCTCGCACGTCGTATCGGCATTGACATGTCGATTCTGCTGGCCCTGCTGTGCATCGCGGCGGGCGACGCCATCCGCTCGTTCGGCGGCGGCATCGGCATCTGGCTGGGCACGGTGGTGTTCGCTTCCGCCATCGCCGTCGGCAACGTTCTGGTTCCGGTAATCGCAAAACGTGACTACGCCGGCCATGTCGCGATGGCGACCGGCGTCTATTCCGGTTGCATCACCGCCGGCAGCGCCACCGCAGGTTTGCTGTCCGCGCCGCTTGCGCAGATGTGGGGCGGTTGGCGCGCGTCGCTCGCCTTCTGGAGTGTGCCGCCGCTGGTTGTCGCCGCGCTGTGGGCGTTGCGTATCCTGCACAATCGCAAAGTCGTTATCGCTTCCGCCGGCGGCACCATTGAAACCAGCGATACTGGCGATATCGATGATATTGGCGATCGCAGCACGACGGCCAACGCACAAAACCCACATTCCGCACAGCGACCGGCATGTTCCACGCAATCGTCGCATGGCGTGTTCGCCCGCGTGCTGCGCCGTCCGATGACGTGGTACGTGACGGCCTTCATGGGGCTGCAATCATCCGCCTTCTACACCATGTCCAATTGGATGCCGTCCATCTCGGCGTCCATCGGCTACGACGACTCCACCGCCGGCGTGCATCTGTTCATCTTCCAAGGCATCGGCATCCTTTCCGGCTTGGTCATTCCTAAGCTCATGAACGTGCGCGGCAACCAGGTCTGCGCGGCGCTCACCGCCAGCGCTCCCATGCTGATCGCCGGCCTCGGCATGCTGCTGCTGCCGCATCTCATGCCGGTATGGGCGTTCGTCGGCGGCTGCGCGCAGGGCGCTTCGCTGGTCGTGGCGCTCGCACTGATCGCGCTGCGCGGGCATGACAGCGCCGAAACCGTGGTGCTGTCGGGCGTCGCGCAGTCGTTCGGCTATCTGATCGCCTCGCTCGGCCCGCTTATGTTCGGCGTGCTGGTCCAGGCCACCGGCGGTCATCATGTGCCGCTGATGGTGTTCACGTTCGTCGCTTTCCTGCAATGCGTCGTCGCGGTCGTCGTCGGCAAGCCTTCCAAAATGTGATTTTTCGCGTCTCATGAAATCGCAAGCGTCCGCAGAGGGAAGTACCGTTAGCCGTATGACAAGCCCTAAGACTGACGGTACTATGCATCTGCTCGATCCTGCTCCCTTCGGACGTATCCTTCCGGCCATGGTCACCCCCATGAAGGCTGACGGAGCCGTAGATTTCGAAGCCGCGCAACAGCTGGCCAAGCAGCTCGTGGCGGACGGCGCCGACGGTCTTGTGGTCAACGGCACCACCGGCGAATCGCCGACCACCCATATGGAGGAGAAGGTCGAACTGGTCCAGGCCGTCAAGGAAGTCGTGGACGTGCCGGTCATTTCCGGCGCCGGTTCCAACGACACCGCGCACACCGTGCGCATGGTGGAGCAGACCCAGGAGGCGGGCGCCGACGCGGTGCTCGTGGTCGCCCCGTATTACTCCCGTCCGTCGCAGGAAGGCGTGTTCCGCCACTACAAGGCGGTCAACGATTCCGCGGACAAGCCGATCATCATCTACGATGTGCCGGGCCGTACCGGACTGCACATCCAGCTGGAGACCTACCGCCGTCTGGCCGAGCTCGACCACGTCAAGGCCGTCAAGGACGCCACCGGAGACATCGCCGGCGCGGTACGCAAGCGTATGGAAACCGGCCTGACCTGGTATTCGGGCGATGACGGCCTGTTCCTGCCGTTCCTGTCCGTCGGCGCAGTCGGCATCATCTCCGTGATCGCGCACGCCGCCGCCGGCCCGATGCGTGACCTCGCCAACGCGTTCGATCGTGGCGATATCCACGAAGCGCAGCGCATCTCCGTGCAGCTGGCGCCGCTCGTCGAAGCGATGAACGGCAATGGCTTCCAGGCCGTGATGGCCAAGGCCTCGCTGAAGGTGCGTGGAATCCTCGACTCCACCGAAATGCGCCTGCCGAACGTCGGTCCGGGCGAAGCGGAACTCGTGCGCGCGGAAAAGGGCATGCGCGCCGCGGGACTGCTGTGAACCGAATCGCATGATGCGACTGGCCTGTCGCGCATGAACGCCGGCAGGCACCCAAATTCCTCGTTTCCGCATAGGCGGAGACAATTAGTAATAGAAATCCAACTAGGAAATGGCTACAGAAGAAACCACAAAGACAACAACACACAAGCGCGGCAGCAAGGCTGCCAAGCGTACTGAAACCGCAGTCAAGGCATCCAAGACCACCAAGGCCGCGAAGTCCGAGAAGACCGCCATCAAGAAGGCCAAGTCCTCCACCCGCAGCCGTGGCAACGGTGGTTCGCGCAACGGCGGCTCCCGTGGATCCCGTGGCGGCAACGGTTCGAACCGTCGCCCGTCGCATTCCGCGCCGCAATCCACCGCGCCGCAGCAGGACGAAGTGCTGATCGCTCCGCCGAAGTACCGCAAGGGCTCCATGCGCATCGTGCCGCTGGGCGGTCTGGGTGAGATCGGCCGCAACATGAACGTGGTCGAATACAACGGGCATATCCTGCTCATCGACTGCGGCGTGCTCTTCCCGGAAGAGGAGCAGCCGGGCGTGGACCTCATCCTGCCTGACTTCCACTACATCAAGGACCGTCTCGACAAGGTCGAGGCGCTCGTGCTCACCCACGGCCACGAAGACCACATCGGTGGCGTGCCGTACCTGCTCAAGCTCCGCCCGGACATTCCGCTGATCGGTTCCAAGCTCACCCTCGCCTTCGTTGAGGCCAAGTGCAAGGAACACCGCATCAACCCGACGCTCGTCGAGGTCAAGGGACGCGACAAGCTCAAGGTCGGCCCGTTCAACCTGGAATTCGTGAACGTCACGCACTCCATTCCGGACGCGCTCGCCGTGTTCGTGCAGACCCCCGCCGGCTCGCTTATCGACACCGGCGACATCAAGCTCGACCAGCTGCCGCTCGACCACCGCATCACCGATCTGGTGGAATTCGGCAAGCTCGGCGAAAAAGGCGTGGACCTCCTGATGATGGACTCCACCAACGCCGAGGTCCCGGGCTTCGTCAAGCCGGAGACCTCCATCGGTCCGGCGCTCGACCAGGCGTTCGCACAGGCCACGCGCAAGATCATCGTGGCCAGCTTCTCCAGCCACGTGCACCGCGTGCAGCAGGTCGTCGACGCGGCCCACAAGTACGGCCGCAAGGTCGTGTTCGTCGGACGTTCCATGGTCCGCAACATGTCCATCGCAGCAGATCTGGGCTACCTGCGTCTGCCCGAGGACACCGTCATCGACCTGAAGCAGGCCCATGACGTGCAGGACGACAAGCTCGTCTACATGTGCACCGGCTCCCAGGGCGAGCCGATGGCCGCGCTCGGCCGCATCGCCGACGGCAACCACCGCGACATCACCATCAACGAGTTCGACACGGTGATCCTCGCCAGCTCCCTGATCCCAGGTAACGAGCATGGCGTCTACAAGGTCATCAACAAGCTCGTGCAGCTCGGAGCCCGCGTGGTCAACCGAGACAACGCCGCCGTGCACGTCTCCGGCCACTGCAACGAAGGCGAACTGCTGTACATGTACAACATCGTCAAGCCGAAGTGCGCCATGCCTATCCACGGCGAAAACCGCCACTTGGTGGCCAACGGCATGATCGCCGTCAAGACCGGCGTCGATCCGCAGAACGTCGTGCTGGCCGAAGACGGCGACGTCGTCGACCTGTACCACGGCCAGGCCGCGGTCGTCGGCTCCGTGCCGTGCGGCTACGTCTACGTCGATGGCGATTCCGTCGGCGAACTGACCGACGAAGAACTCGAGAAGCGCCGCATCCTCGGCACCGAAGGCTTCGTGTCCAGCTTCGTGGTCGTCGACACCGAAACCGCGGATGTCGTCACCGGCCCGAAGATCTACCTCAACGCGGTCGCGGAAGACGAAAGCGAGTTCGACAAGGTCCGTCACCAGATCGTCGAGCAGCTGCAGGGCGCGATGATGCAGGGCACGCGCGACACCTACAAGCTGCAGCAGATCATGCGACGCACGCTCGGCGGCTGGGTGGCACGACAGCTGCACCGCAAGCCGATGATCGTCCCCGTCGTCGCCGACATCGCGCAGGACGTGGACGACGCGATGGGACTGAACGCCGCGAAATAAGCCGTAAATTTACCATAAATTGAATCAAGGCGACGTGATCGGCACAACTGATCGCGCCGCCTTCTGTTACCAGAAAGAAGGAGTGACATGCCAGGAGCAAACCTCACCCGAATCGAAGCGGAAGAACGCAAAAGCATCATCGCCGCGCCAATCCATTACACGGTCAAGCTTGACCTGACCCGCGGAGCCAAGGATTTCGGCTCCGAAACCACCATCACCTTCGACGCGAAGCCGGGGGAGTCAAGCTTCCTTGACCTCATCGCCAACGAAGTCAGCGAAATCACCCTCAACGGTGAAACCCTCGACCCGGCTGAAGCGTACGTCGACAGCCGCATCGAACTGAAGAACCTCAAGGAGCACAACGAGGTCACCGTCAAGGCGATGTGCCAGTACTCCAACACCGGCGAAGGCCTGCACCGCAGCGTCGACCCGTCCGACGGCAACGTCTACCTGTACACCCAGTTCGAAGTGCCGGACGCCCGCCGCGTCTACGCCGTGTTCGACCAGCCCGACCTCAAGGCCGTGTTCGACTTCTCCGTGCTCGCCGCCAAATCCTGGATCGTCACGTCCAACATGCCCACCTCCTCCGTGACCGACAACGAAACCGTCACCGAGGAAGGCACGCTCGGCGATCACGCCGCCAAAACCACCAAGCTGTGGGCGTTCGAACCGACCCCGACCATGAGCTCCTACCTCACCGCCATCTGCGCCGGACCGTACGCCGAATGGCACACCGAATACGCCAATGAGGACGGCCGCACCGTGCCGATGGCCATGTACTGCCGCCAGGCGCTCGCCAAGGCCTTCAGCAAGGACGTCGACTACCTGTTCGACATCACCAAGAAGGGCTTCGCCTTCTACGCCAAGACCTGGGGCGTGCCGTACCCGTACGCCAAGTTCGACCAGATCTACGTGCCGGAATACAACGCCGGCGCCATGGAGAACATCGGCATGGTCACCATCCGTGACCAGTACGTGTTCGAATCCAAGGTCACCGACGCCTACGCGGAACGCCGTGTGGTCACCGTGCTGCACGAGCTCGCCCACATGTGGTTCGGCGACTACGTGACCATGAAGTGGTGGAACGACCTGTGGCTCAACGAATCCTTCGCCGAGTTCACGTCCACCCTCGCCACCGCCGAAGCCACCGAATGGAAGGACGCCTGGGCAACCTTCAGCTCCGGCGAAAAGAGCTGGGCGCTGCGTCAGGACCAGCTGAGCACCACCCACCCGATCGTCGCCCCGATCAACGACCTCAACGACACCTACGTCAACTTCGACGGCATCACCTACGCCAAGGGCGCCTCCGTGCTGAAGCAGCTCGTGTACTACGTGGGCCGTGAGAAGTTCTTCAAGGGCATCAACAACTACCTCAACAAGCACGCCTACTCCAACGCCACCCTCGCCGACCTGCTCGCCGAACTGGAACTCACCTCCGGCCGCGACCTGAAGGCGTGGAGCGCCCAGTGGCTTGAGGAATCCGGCATCAACACCATCGCCACCGAAGTCGAAGAGAACGAGGACGGCACCATCAAGCGTCTCGCCCTGCGCCAGACCGCTCCGGCCGAGCATCCCGTGCTGCGCGCCCACCGTCTCGCCGTTGGCTTCTACAACGAGGATCCGGAAACCGGCAAGATCGTGCGCACCGACCGTTTCGAACTGGACGTCGACGGCGAACTGACGGTCGTCGATGCTGCCGCCGGCAAGGCACGTCCGTCGCTGATTCTGGTGAACGACGACGACCTGACCTACACGAAGCTGCGTTTCGACGACAAGAGCCTCGCATTCGCGACAAGCAACCTGTACCGCTTCGACGATGCGCTCGCCCGTTCCGTGCTCTGGCTCGCCCTGTGGGACATGACCCGCGACGGCGAACTGCCGGCACGCCAGTTCATCGACACCTCGCTGGCCGCGCTCGCCACCGAACACGAGTCCACCACCTTCCGTTACGCGCTGGCACAGGTCAGCACCACCGCATGGCATTACACCGCTCCGGCAGAGCGTGCCGAGATCGTGAAGCATGTGGCCGCCGAACTGTTCAAGCTGGCGGGTCAGGCCAAGGCCGGCTCCGACGAACAGTTCCAGCTCGTCACCGCCTACCTGGGCTACGGCGAGCCGGGCGACGAGGCGTTCGTTGCCAACGCGAAGGGCCTGCTCGACGGTTCCGTGGCATTCGACGGTCTGGAAATCGACAACAACTTCCGCTGGACCATCATCAACGCGCTGAGCACCGTCAACGCGATCGACCAGGCGGGAATCGACGCCGAACTGGCCAAGCGCGAAACCACCGAGAACCGTGAGTTCGCCTATGGCGCACGCGCCGTGGCCGGTACCGCCGAAGCGAAGGCATGGGCTTGGAACGAGGCCCTGCACAACGACGAGCTGACCAACATGCAGCTTGAGGCTGTGGCCGGTGGCTTCGCGGCCACCCCGCGCGCCGACTTGGCCGAACCGTACGCCGAGAAGTATTTCGAGGTCGCCGACTGGATTTGGGAGCACAAGACCTTCCACATGGCGGAAGCGCTGCTCGAAGGCCTGTATCCGGGCTATGCCGATCCGGCGAAGCTCGTGGAGCTGGGTGACGCCTGGCTCGCCTCCCATAAGGACGCGGACAACGCCTTGCAGCGCATTGTGCGTGGCAACGTCGAGGCTTCTCACCGCACGCTGAAAGTGCGCGACTTCAACGCCGCGCTCTGATAGCAGGGGCGACAGGAACGTTCCCGCTTAAGAGCCGTCATGTCGTCGCACGACTTTGATTTTGGGTGCGATTTTCAAAGTCGTGTGACGGGCATATCGGCATTTATGCCCCCTAATCCTCGGTTTCCGTTTGAAAATAAGGATTAGGGGGCATTTTGCGTCGAAGGCTGTCGCACGACTTTGATTTTGGAGGCATTTTTCAAAGTTGTGCGACAAGCGTGCTGGCTTTCATACCCTCTAACTCTTATTTTTCGCTGGTTTTCAACGGAAAATGATAGTTAGGGGGTATTTCTTTATCAAGTGCTGTCGCACGACTTGATTTTCCGCCTTGAAATCAAAGTCGTGCGACACGAAAAGGGCATTGCGCGCCGTGAAATGCTTTGAATTGTGAAGTGTTATGCGATTGCGTCGTCACCTGCTGGTTTCGGCGGCACGGTTGAGTACGATAGGTCACGGAAATATCGTTTGCAGATAGCGAGGATTTGAGACTCATGCCACGTATGTTCGGAACCGACGGCGTTCGAGGATTGGCGAATAGGGATTTGACGGCACAGCTGGCGCTCGATTTGGGTGACGCCGCGGTGCGCGTGCTGGGTGATGACGAGCGGAGCGAATTCGAAAGCCGTCGCCGTGCGCTGGTCGGTCGTGATACACGAGTTTCCGGCGATTTCCTCGCCGCCGCATTGTCCGCTGGCATGTCCGCCGGCGGCTTCGACGTGATCGACGCCGGCATCATCCCGACGCCGGGCGTCGCATACCTGACGTCCGTGCTCAACGTGGAAATGGGTGCGGTGATCTCCGCATCCCACAATCCGATGCCCGACAACGGCATCAAGTTCTTCGCCCGCGGCGGCTTCAAGCTGCCCGACACCAAGGAAGACGAGATCGAAGCGGTGCTCGGCCAGGATTGGGATCGTCCTACTGGCGCCGGCGTGGGTCGTGTCAGCCATGACACCGCCACCGCAACCAACCTGTACATCGACCATCTGGTTTCCGCCATCGCGCCGGTCGGTCCGGACAAGTCGCAGCCGACGCCGCTGAAGGGCCTGAAGATCGTGGCCGATTGCGCGAACGGCGCCACGTCCGTGGTCGCTCCGGAAGCCTTGCGCCGCGCCGGCGCCGACGTGACCGTCATCAACGCGTCGCCGGACGGCTACAACATCAACAAGAACGCCGGCTCCACCCATCCTGAGCAGCTGCAGGCCATGGTCAAGGCCTCCGGCGCCGTCATGGGCGTTGCCTTCGATGGCGATGCCGACCGTTGCCTTGCCGTGGATGAGGACGGCAACATGGTCAACGGCGATCAGATCATGGGCATTCTGGCGCGCGCCAAGAAGAACGCGGGCAAGCTCAACCATGACACCCTCGTCGTGACGGTGATGAGCAATCTCGGTCTGAAGTTGGCCCTGCGTTCCATGGGTATCAAGACCGTGCAGACCAACGTGGGCGACCGTTACGTGCTCGAAGAGATGCTGCGAGGCGATTATTCGCTCGGCGGCGAGCAGTCCGGCCACGTGATCAACCGCGAATTCGCCACCACCGGCGACGGCACCCTGACCGCGCTCACCCTGTGCAACGAGGTCGTCAAATCCGGTAAGAGCCTGAAGGAACTGGCCGCCGACTTCCCGCAGCTGCCGCAGACGCTCATCAACGTGCCGAACGTGGACAAGATGGCCGCCAAGACCAACGCCAAGGTGCAGGCCGCGGTGGAACGCGAAGAGAAGCTGCTGGGCGACACCGGCCGCGTGCTGCTGCGTCCGTCCGGCACCGAGCCGCTCGTGCGCGTCATGGCCGAAGCCGAAACCCAGCAGCAGGCAGACGAAGTGTGCGATCGCCTCGCCAAGGTCGTCGCCGACGAACTCACCCTGTAAGAGCCCGCAAGGAGATATGCCCCATGTTCGGACACAACTCGAAAGTGGACCTCGAACTCAACCGCGAGGTCGAAAAGCTCATCAAAACCGGCGGCAAAGAGAAAATCATGCCGATCGTGCAGGCCGGCGAACCGGTATTACGCCAGCAGACCATCGCCTACGACGGCCAGTTGAGCCGCAAAACGCTTGACAAGCTCATCGACACCATGCGCACCACCATGCTGGAAGCGCCGGGCGTGGGCCTCGCAGCCACCCAGATCGGTCTCGGTCTGGCTTTGGCCGTCGTCGAAGACCACGTATGCGAAGGCGACGATGGCGATCCGCGCGAAGCTGCGGAATTCCCCTTCCACGCCATCATCAACCCCAGCTACGAGCCGATCGGCACCGAAACCCGCAGCTTCTACGAAGGCTGCCTGAGCTTCGACGGTTACCAGGCCGTACGCAAGCGTTGGCTTGACATCACCGCCCGTTGGCAGGATGAGGACGGCAACAAGCATGAGGAACATCTGCACGGCTGGCCGGCCCGCATCTTCCAGCATGAAACCGACCATTTGAGCGGTGAACTGTACATCGACCAGGCCGAAATCCGAAGCCTGACCACCAATGAGAACCTTGAGGATTTCTGGTGCGAGGATCCGGTACCGACCGAGGCGGCGGCCGAACTCGGCTTCGAACTGTAACCGCGTAAACGAACGAGACAAGAACGATGAATGCCTCCCAGGCGAACACTTGGGAGGCATTCATCATATTCGGGATTATTGGAATGTTCGAAACATGAGTATTCCAAATATTCCAATATTTCAGTATTCCGGATTCACTAGCACATCGTATGTATCCGTGTTCCGCTCGGCATCCGAACGCAGATCCCAGCCAGGCTTGCGCATTCCATATAACACCAGCGGCGGTAAACCGAGCACAAGCACGACTACAGCCACAAGAATCGCATATGAAACGCTATCCAAACCGGTGAAACCAGCCGGTCTCACGAAAGTCAACACGAATGCCGCGGCGGAAGCGACGAAACCGACGCCCGCGACCAACCGAATCGCAGGAACTCGATACGTGCGGCGGACTTCTGGATGGGTGTTGCGCAGACGAATCGCGGCGGCAAACATCAACATGTACATCACCAGATACAGCGCGGTCGCCATATCCACCAGCGTCGCGAAAGCCGTGTTGCCATTGGGGATCAACACGAACAGCAACGCCAGCACGGTCACGATAATGCCTTGCGGAATCAGAATGCCTTCCTGCACGTCGTGGGCATTGCGCTTCTGCAGCGCGGGAGGCATCAGTCCCGTGCGGGCGGCCGCTAGCAAACCGCGAGAAGGACCAGCTATCCAAGCCACCACGGAAGCGAACGCGCCTAGCGCGATGAGCAGCGAAATCACCGGAGTGCCCCAACCCATGCCAAAATGGTCGAAGAACTCCCTGAACGCCAGATTGATGCCGTCGATGAGCCCCAGCTCACGATGCGGCACAGCAAAGGCGATTGCCAAAGTCGGCAGCACAAGTACCAGCAGAATCAGCGCGGTCGCTAGTGCAATGGCGCGTGGGAATTGACGTCCCGGATGCTCCAAGTCGTTGGCATGCACGGCATTGACCTCCATACCCGCGTAGGCGAGCACATTGGATACGATTAGCACAATCGACGCGATGCCCGTCCACGGCGGAAGCAGCGCGGATGCGTGCAGGGAGGTCTGCACTGGCTTACCGATCGCCAGCCAGATAATGCCGAAGACGATAAGCAGCAACGCAGGAAACAGCGTGCCGATAAGTCCCGAAATCGACCCGACCTTGGCGAACAGATTGCCGCCGCGCAACGCCACCATCGTGCTTGCCCAATACAACACGATGATCACCGCGGCCACATATACGCCATTATTGCCCAAGCCACCCATGCCGAACACATACGACAGGCTGACGGCGATGAACGCAATCTGTATCGGATACCACACCACATTCTGAATCCACTGCAGCCAAATGGCGAGAAATCCGATGCGATTGCCGAACGCCTCACGCACCCACACGTACACGCCACCTTTCCAGCCGGTGGCCAGTTCGGCAGCCACCAGCGCGGTCGGCACCAGGAAAACGACCGCCGGAATGAGATACAGCAGAATGGAAGCGAGACCATAATCGGCCATGGCCGGCAGAGAGCGTAGCGAGGCCACCGCCACCACGGTCAACATCGCCAGTTGGCTGACTGTCATCATGGTTTTGCCGGTTTTATTGGCAACGGTTGCCGTGCTTGCGATTGCGCCGTGCCCGTCAGCGCCGTTCCCTCTATTCGCCCCGGCATGCGCAGGTATGCCCGTACGATTGCGGTTTCCTGCGACGGCAGACGGATTGCGTGGCGTTGTTGTCGGTGCCGTCGCAGCGTTCGTCGTGGAACGTGCGGACCCGGGATGTGCAGCTGCGCTTGCATCGTGCGCTACCACAGCAAGCGGCTTTGTCATATGAACAGTCATTGCAGCCAGCTTTCGTAAACATAATCGTTGTGGGAATGAACATGAATTTCCTTAATGCGGGAAACGATGGAATTCGTGGAATGACCGCGAAATATCAGTGGTGGAATCCGGATGCACGAGCCTCGCTTGGCATTGGTGAGCGCAGTCCGTCCAGATATTTCACACACGACTTCAGATCCTTGATGAACGCTTCGGCCATATCGTGGCTGAAACCGTTACGCACCACAATGCGCTGCACGGTCACCTGCGTCAGATCCACCGGCATCGGATAAGCCGGCACCAGCCATCCCTTCATGCGCAGCCGATCCTGCAGATCGTACAGATTCCACTTGCGATCCGGCTTGTCGTTGAGCATCCATGCGAACACCGGAATGTCGGAACCGTCGTTCCACAGCGTGAAATCATCCATCTGCTCGATCTCGCCCGACAGATATTTCGCCACATCATGCGAAGTCTGCTGCACCCTTCGATACCCGTCGAATCCCAAACGCAGGAACATGTAGTACTGCAGCAGTACCTGTGCGCCCGGACGGGAGAAGTTCAGTGCGAAAGTCGGCATTTCGCCGCCGAGATAACTCACCTTGAAAATAAGGCTTTCCGGCAGGTCAGCGGTTTCGCGCCATACGATCCATCCCAAACCGGGGTAGACCAGACCGTACTTATGACCGGAGGTGCTGATGGAGTAGACGCGCTTGACGCGGAAGTCCCATGCGAGGTCCGGCTGGATGAATGGTGCGATCATACCTCCCGAAGCGCCGTCCACATGGATGCGCACATCAAGTCCGGTGCGCTCCTCGATGCGGTCCAGTGCTTCGCTGATCTGTTCGACCGGCTCATACATACCCGTATAGGTCACGCCCATGATGGCCACCACGCCGATGGTGTTCTCATCGACATACTTGTCGAGATCATGGCCGTCGAGCACTTTGTGGTCCTCGGAAATCGGCACATAGCGTGGTTCCACGTCGAAATAGTTGCAGAACTTCTCCCAGCACACCTGCACGGCGCTGCTCATCACCAGATTCGGACGATCGGTCGGCAGGTCGGCCTTTTCGCGGGCTTCCTTCCAACGGCGCTTCAACGCGAGTCCGCCCAGCATGCAAGCTTCCGACGAGCCGATGGTGGAGGTTCCGATGGCATTCATTGGATCGGGCGCATGCCATAGATCGGCGAGCATGTGCCAGCAGCGCGATTCGACTTCGGCGGTTTTCGGGTACTCGTCTTTGTCGATCATGTTCTTGTCGGCCGCCTCCATGTACAGGCGGTTCGCATGATCGTCCATCCACGTGCTCACAAAAGTTGCAAGATTGAGTCGCGCGTTGCCATCCAGCATGGCCTCGTCATGCACCACTTGGTAGGCGGTTTCCGGCAGACTACCCTTCTGTGGAATGGTAAATTTCGAGAACGCCTGGGCTTCCTTCGGACGGGCGAACAGCGGATTGATTTCCACGCTGTCAGGAACAACGCGGTCGTCGGCATTGCCGCAGGTGTTGTCGCAGCAATGCGAATTGTTGTTTTCAGTGGTGGAATGTGTTTCTGACATTGCAGTTCCTTTCGTTGATTTGGAACGTTTATTGCGTTCCGGGATTCAAAAATGAAAGTCGATTCTGGATTTTTGCTGGGAAATGGTCACATTTGCGCTATGTGAAAATTCGTATGGCAACCGCTTCGCACGGAGGTATCCGCGCGCGGTTTCGTAATGAACACCGTCATTCGAACTCGCATGGTTGTGTTCTCACAAAGAGGAATGCGCACGTTGGTTTGTTGCACATTCTTACACGCTGAAGGTGGGTATCGGCTACGATGGGCAGGTATGAACGAATCGACGATGAATCTTTCCTGGCTGGATGACGCGAAGCAGGACATCGAACAATGGTCGGCATCGATGCCGAATGACGCCGACAACCAGCCGATCGACTGGCGATGGGTGTCTTCCCTTGACCTGCGTAACGGCATTGGTGCCGCCACAAGACAGCACGTTGATTTGTTGGCAATGCTGCGGTCCTCGTCGCCGCAACTTTCCACCCCGCAGCTGCACGCCCTGTTGAAAGATGATCTTGCGATTCGAGATCGGCTCGAACCGACCATCGCGCAGTGCAACAGCACGTTCATGATGGATTACGACCGACTTATCGCTTCCTATCGGCTGCCGCGCGCGCTTGCTTACGCGAACCGTCGGTTGTGCGACGAAATCGCTGTTCTGCGACAGATTGGCGTGGCGATGGGATTGTGGACGGTCACCGAGGAACGACGTGAGCGCGTGACGGTTCCGGTGCTGCTGCCCGGTTCGGCTTTGGCTTCCGGGGGAGTGGCGTTGGATGATATTCAGGATCGAACCGCTGACATCGTTAACGGCCGCGCCGCCCGTCGTGCCGCAGAGAAAAGTCAGAAGCGAGCCAGTGACTATGCCATGTCGCGTGCGAACCTGAGTGGAGTAACCAGTCCGGGCGGCTCCACGTTGTTTGATTACGGTTCGGAAACGAAATCCGCTGAATCGGCGCAGTTGCGCCGGATGGCTGAATACCGCAAATCGGATTGGCGTGACGCTTATCTTCCTGGACGCGATGTGGACAATGTCATGGGAATCGACATCGAAACCACCGGTACTGACCCGGCGCGTGTGTACATCATCGACGTCGGCTTTGAATATATGAACATGATTTCCCCTCGCCCTGCTGCCGCACCTACTGGATACCAATACGAGCAGAGTTATTACGAAACGGGCGATGCGTATGGTCAGTCGCGTCTGTCGTTCGGCGTTCCTGCCGAGAACGCGACGCTCGGTAATCCGCTGATTCTCGATTTGACCGGTATCGATGTACGTGATCGTGCGTCCGGCTTCCGCCTGTTCGATGAGTGGCCGGAGGCTCAAATCGGTTTGCTGCAGCGATTGGAGCAGCAACCGTACGTAGCGCACAACGCTCGTTTCGAACATAGCTTCTTCATGTTGAATGTGGCTGGATATGCGGAAAGCTACCGTGCGGGCAAGATTACGATTATCGACACGTTGCCGATGAGCCGCCGTTGGGATGAAGGGTCAATTCCGGACGACGAGCATCCGTACGGCAATAACACGTTGGACGCATACGCCAAGCGGCAGGGCGCGCTCGATGAAAGCAAGTCGGAGCGCCACCTCGGTTTGGAAGATACGCATATCATGCTGGTTGCCATGAAACATCACTTGGGTGTATTGCATGGCGAAGGCCGCGGTCCGTGGGGTGCGAATGGCAAGTCTGGCATCGGTGGCAAGCATTGCGGGCGCCGTTGGTAGTTTCTGCCATCGTCGGCTATTTTGGTTTGTGAAACTAGATGCACGTCGATTTGTATTAATTGCGATGAGCGTCTGTTTTGTTTTCGACTGTTCGACACGCCGACGGCTATTGGTTTTGCGTTCACCTGGTTGTGGTTTTCGGGGTCTATTCTGATGGTAT
>ERZ1034969.102-NODE-102-length-59784-cov-9.149191_pt1 | contig 59784 bp, 46 predicted proteins | sample MGYA00520624_ERZ1034969 | MGnify/ENA primary metagenome ERZ1034969 (study PRJEB33766, sample SAMN09781776) | gut metagenome | biome: gut microbiome | host: Homo sapiens | place: Madagascar | study: EMG produced TPA metagenomics assembly of the PRJNA485056 data set...
TGATGGATATGAGCAGACGCTCGCGCAAATGAGCGCGCAGGAAAAGAATGCCATTTCTCATCGTCGGCAAGCTTTTGAGGCGTTGGCACCTAAAATCGCAGAAATTCTTTAAGTAATCGTCACGCCAGGGCAATTGCTGCGCTTAAGCAGGCACCACGCCAAAGCAATTGCTGCGTTTGAGTGCTCGTTACGCTAAGTCACACCAGCACGCCAAAAATCGCGTGTTTTGATTATTGTTCATGTGCTGCTGCTCAAACTTTTACCCTCTGCATCAAGATTACTATTCACGATTACTTTCACAAGGAAAACGAGAGTGTACGAGGATTGATAATTGCTACGGCGCTGGTAACTGCGCCAAAAATGGTGGTTGCGCTGACAAGAGGTGAAAGGAATAGTCGTGCCGAAAAGAACGGTTAAGCAAAAAAGGGTATAAAAAACGGACCTCTTTGTCCGTCTTCCATCTAGCTTTTGCTAGTGCCAACCACCTTGTTGGCTCTATTGTGCGTTCTTCTTAGCCCATGAATGATGCTGGGAAGAACAATTCGTTGCGGATTTCTGCTTGATGAGCGCGAGCTTCAATCATGTCGCGGTTCATGCTCTTATCGCTGCGGAAAAAATTCTTGAACATCCAATTCACCTCCTAGCGTCTTTCTCATGGCTCTCACGAGAAGAGCCTTTATTGTTTCGATAGCTTGTTGTTTCCAACAATTCCATTCTAGACTTTTGGCGGAAAGAATCATAGTGGAGAACTTGTCAGACACATCTCATTGCGTGTTTTATCTGATTGTTGAATATACTCTCTGCTCTTTGTAAATGCTCGTAAATGCTCGGGAGAATATATCACTCTAAGTGAAATCTTCTTTGTGTATTTGTTGTGATTCAGATGGTATTTCATCGTTTCAACATGCATTCAGATAGGCAAGTGCGCGCTTAAGAATTACTGCGTGGCTCGATGCTATTTCTGCCTGCAGTTCTGCAGTGTTCAGCTCGCCAAGCGTAAACCACGAAAACTCCACTGCATCAGACACAGCTTCGGCGTCACCAGCAATAGGAACCACATATCCCAAAGAGACGGCATGCTGGCGTTCATCTACAAGTGTCTCACCAGGAGTGGGGAAGTATTCGCCTACAGTAAAGGGAATAAGGGAGGCAGGAAGCTGGGGGATCGCCATATCTCCCAGGTCGTGTTCGATATTTCGAATAATGGCTGCATGAATACTTTCGTGAAAGAGTACGCGGCCGCTGACGATTGTGCGTACGAGACCAGAATCGTTGGCACACAGCAATAAACCAACTGCGGCAAGATGTCCGTTATCGTCTAGGCGCACAGGTACAATATCTACATAAAGTATCGGAACTTTGGTGCGCACAAACGCCAATTCTTCAGGGGAAAGCCACGGTTCCATATCGTCTGCTGAAATATCGTGCATATACTGATTGTGCCAGCTTTGAGCGGAATATGGGAGAATAAAACTATGCAGAAATACGAAGTCCCGATGATACTTCTGGGCAGTATATTCGTTATCGTCATGGCTGTGCTCGGCTGGTGTTCCGCATGGCTCACTCATTGGGATCCTGCAGTTGTGTTAATTTGTGCAGTCGCTAGTTGCTGTGTGCTTCTGATGGGCATCGGGTGGTACAAAGGTGCAATGATGTGGGTTGCAACAAGCGTGCTGTGCTGCGCTGTGCTTTTCCCAACGCCGTGGGGGCTGATTCCGATGGCAATCGGTTTCGTGATTTTTATGATGATTCTAGGGCTTCGTCTTTTTGAGATGCTCGATGAAAAGGAGAAATAGTGGTGGAAAGAGTTGTGTTGGAGCCTGGGCAGAAAGCTCCCGAATTTGAGCTTCCAATTGCTGGTGGCGGGAGCGTTTCTTTATCGGATGAAGTGAGTAAAGCTCAGCGTGGAGTGGTGGTGTATTTCTATCCTCGCGCTATGACTCCAGGTTGCACAAAAGAGGCGTGCGATTTTCGTGATTCTGAAAATTCCTTGCGTGCTGCAGGCTACACTGTGATTGGAATTTCTGGTGATTCGGTGCAGCGCCTAGAGAAGTTCGTTGCCAAGGAATCTCTTAATTTCCCGCTTGCTTGTGACGAAGATCGTTCAGTTATGATGGCATACGGAGCGTTTGGGGAGAAAAAGAACTATGGCAAGCTGGTTCAAGGCGTCATTCGGTCAACGTTTGTGGTAGATAAAAATGGTGTGCTGAGCAATGTGCAATACAACGTGAAAGCGACTGGGCACGTGGCACGTCTGCGCAAGCAGCTAGAGATTGATTGATCAGCTGATCGCTGAGTGGTCGATCCAGCGGTGAGTTGGTGTAAAAGTTAGCATGAAGTCAGTGCTAAGTTGGCTTGGGGCAGAGGATATGGCGTCTCGCGCCCTAAAAGCTTAGGCGTGGATTTCGCTGTTTGCTCAAGGTTCGGTATGCTAATCATGCACTTGCCCAAGTGGCGGAATTGGTAGACGCGCTGGATTTAGGTTCCAGTGCCTTCGGGTGTAGGGGTTCGAGTCCCCTCTTGGGTACTTAGTTTTTCTTGATATATCAAGGAAAAGCAACTATGTTAGAACGTTTGTAGCGCAAAAGTGATAGAGCGAAAAATTTTCTGCGGCAATGTTGTTCACTTTACTTTTTTAGCAGGTGCGCATAAAGGGTGGTATATATAACGGCACGTATATGTGACGTGATGATTTATGTGAGTTTTTGGCAATTTTCCCCATGGCAGATGCTACTCTTATCTACGTATCAAATTCAGGTTCTGCACATTGCGTGTGCTCGATAAAGTGAGGTTTTCATGGCGGATAGTTTGAGTTTTGGGCGCGTCACCATTCCAACAGATCTAGATGTTGTTCCCCAGACGATCGAAGTTGCCAAACTGTGGGGTGCAGATGCGATTCGTGACGCTGATGGCACTGATTTTCCTCCAGAGCTTGCCGATACAGATCTCAAGGTTTATTCCACGTACTACACCACACGTAAAGATAATGCCTGGGCAAAAGCCAACCCTGATGAAGTGCAGCAATGCTATATTATGACGGGTTTCCACACGGCGGAAGATGCTCCGCTGAGCATTGAGCTGATGGGTAATATCAGTGAAGAGCTAATGAAAGTCAATACCCACGACGATATGAAGCGCTGGTGGGAAGTCATTGATCGCAGCACGGGTGAGATCGTGCCGCCTGATGGCTGGAGCTACTGCGAAGAAACGGGATGTGTCGTCATCGAAAATCCAATCCCGTACCACGAATACACTGTCTCATTCCTCACCTATCTCATCTGGGATCCGGTGCATATGTATAATTCCGTCACCAATGATTGGACGGACGTTGAGCACCAGATTACTTTCGATGTGCGCCAGCCCAAGACCCATAAATTTACGATGGAGCGCCTGCGTAAGTTCATTGCGGATCATCCTTATGTAGACGTGATTCGATATACCACGTTCTTCCATCAGTTCACTCTCGTATTCGATAAACTTCGCCGAGAAAAGTATGTGGATTGGTATGGCTATTCAAATTCTGTTTCGCCGTATATTTTGGATCAGTTTGAACGTGAAGTGGGCTATAAATTCCGCCCAGAATTTATTGTAGATCAGGGTTATCATAATAATCAGTACCGTGTGCCCAGCAAAGAGTATCTCGATTTTATGGCGTTTCAGCGCCGTGAAGTGGCAAAACTTGCCAAAGAGATGGTGGATATTACTCACGAGCTTGGTAAAGAAGCAATGATGTTTCTTGGAGATCATTTCATTGGCACCGAGCCGTATATGGACGAGTTCGCCACAATCGGTCTGGATGCCGTGGTTGGCTCGGTAGGTAACGGCTCCACACTTCGTTTAATCTCTGATATCCCTGGAGTGTCTTATACAGAAGGACGTTTACTGCCGTACTTCTTCCCAGATGTTTTCTGCGAAGGCGGAGATCCTCTTAAAGAAGCGAAAGTAAACTGGGTGACGGCACGTCGTGCTATTTTGCGTAAGCCTATTGATCGTATCGGTTATGGTGGCTATCTGAAGCTTGCGCTTGAATTCCCAGAATTCGTCGATTACGTCACGGAAGTGACGAATGAATTCCGCGAGCTTTATGAAAACGTGAAGGGCACGACTCCTTATTGTGCTAAGCGTGTGGCAGTGCTGAATTCATGGGGCAAGTGCCGTTCATGGGGTGCGCACATGGTGCATCATGCTCTTTATCAAAAGTCTAATTATTCGTATGCAGGTGTGATTGAAGCTCTTTCTGGTGCTCCTTTTGATGTGCGCTTCATTAACTTTGATGACGTACGCGCAGGTGCTTTGGACGATATTGATGTGCTCATCAACGTAGGTGATGGAGATACTGCTCATACGGGCGCCAGCATTTGGGAAGATTCAGAAATCTCTGCACTTGTGAAAGGTTTTGTGCATCGCGGAGGCGGGCTGATTGGTGTGGGTGAGCCCGGTGGGCATCAATACCAAGGGCGTTATCTACAGCTGGCGTCGGTTGTTGGCGTGGAAAAAGAAACGTGCTTTACTCTTGGCTACGATAAATATAATTGGGACGAGAATCGCGATCATTTTATTCTGGCAGATGTGCAAGGAGAGCTGAACGTCGGCGAAGGTAAGCGCTATATGTATGCGCTTGAAAATACTGAGGTGCTCGTAGCTCCCGATAAAGAAGTGCAGATGGCTGTAAATGAATACGGAAAAGGCCGTGGCGTGTATATTTCAGGTTTGCCATATTCTTTCGAGAATGCGCGCGTATTGCAGCGGGCTGTGCTCTGGGCTTCGCATTCTGAGGATCAGTTGCATGAATGGTTCTCCACGAATCAAAACGTGGATGTGCATGCATATGTGGCAAATGGTAAATACTGCGTGGTCAATAATACTTACGAACCGCAGAGCACTACGGTGTATCGCGGAGACGGCAGCAGTTTCGATCTCGATCTCGAAGCGAATGCGATTCTCTGGTACAACATCTAGTAAGGGTGTGCGCTGAGTAAAAAATCAGAGACTACGTATGTTTTCTCTTACTTTGAAAGTGAGATTGAATGTGAGAGAAAAATTAAGTGATTACAGTGCTTAAATTCCTTAGAGATTAGTGTGTGGGGTGGAAAATTTAGGTTTCCCACCCCACACGCATAGTTTCGGATTAGATAGTTTCAGATTATTCTAAACGTATCTGGTCTAGTGTGATCTTGCTCTATAGCGAAATAACCTGATTTGCAAGTTAAGCGTTAAAAAGAGTTAAAAGTATATCTTTTGACGCTTAGCTCCGATTTGCAATGTGTATGCGTATGCAGATGTTTCGGCTAGTGCATTCATTAAGCCTGTGTGCGAGTTTTCTCGCAATCATTTGTGCGGTGATACTCTGCGGCTGAGTGCGCGGTAGAATAGCGCACATGACTACTGTTCCTGAAGTGATTCCTGGCGAAAACGTTCGCGTTCGATTCTGCCCAAGCCCCACTGGTACTCCGCATGTTGGTATGGTACGCACATGCCTATTCAACTGGGCATATGCGCGTCACACGGGCGGCACATTCGTTTTCCGTATCGAAGATACGGATGCGGCGCGAGACAGTCAAGAGAGCTACCAGCAGATTCTCGATTCTCTTGCATGGCTTGGAATCACGTGGGACGAAGGAACTGAGGTTGGCGGACCGCATGGGCCGTATCGTCAGAGTGAACGCATGGATATTTATCGTGACGTTGCGGCGCAGCTCCTTAAAGCTGGCTACGCCTACGAAAGCTACAGCACACCAGAAGAGGTAGAGGCGCGTCACCTAGCTAAAGGCGAAGATCCAAAACTTGGCTACGATGGCTTTGATCGTGACCTTACTTCTGAGCAAATCGCGGCGTATAAAGCTGAGGGGCGTAAGCCCGTGCTGCGTATGCGTATGCCTGATGAGGATATTACGTTTACTGATCTTGTGCGCGGCGAGATTACTTTTAAGGCAGGTTCAGTGCCCGATTATGTGATTGTGCGGGCAAATGGCGATCCTCTTTATACGCTCACTAATCCTGTGGACGATGCGATGATGGAAATCAATCACGTGTTGCGCGGTGAAGACCTGCTCAGCTCTACGCCGCGTCAGATCGTTTTATATCGTGCGCTTATCGATCTTGGTATTGCGCAGTATATGCCGCTTTTCGGGCATCTTCCTTATGTGATGGGGGAGGGAAATAAAAAACTTTCCAAGCGTGATCCAGAGTCGAATCTTTTGCTGCATCGTGAGCGCGGCATGATTCCTGAGGGTTTGCTCAACTATTTGGCTTTGCTGGGTTGGAGTATTGCGCCAGACCGCGATATTTTCTCAAGCGAGGAGCTTGCTGCTGAATTTGATGTGGAGCGTGTGAGCCCAAATCCTGCACGTTTTGACGATAAGAAATGCGTGGCAATCAACGCTGAGCATATTCGTATGCTCGATATAAATGATCTGCGTGATCGTTTAGTGCCCTATCTTACGCAGGCTGGCGTGCTCAGTGCAGCAAGTTTTGACGAATGCGACGCTGAAACTCAGCGCCTGCTCACAGGGGCGGCGCCTCTTGTGCAGACTCGTATCCAGCTATTGGGCGAGGCAGCGAAACTTATGGCATTTTTGTTTAAGCGCTGTGACGAGATTGAATACGACGAAAAAGCTGTGGCTAAGCTGCGAGATACAACGCCTGCCGTTTTTGCTGCAGCAGCTGAAGCATTTGCAGCTATTCCAGCTGATGATTTCACGGCAGAAAATATCAAAGCAAGCTTTGATGAGCGCGTTGTTGCAGCGCTCGATGTGAAGCCTCGGTTTGCCTATGCGCCGCTCTTCGTGGCGATGACGGGCACGAACGTGAGTTTGCCTGTGATCGATTCCATGGCGCTGCTCGGCAAAGAGGAGACTCTTGCTCGTATTGAGCGCTGTGCTGCTGCGTTATGATTGTCAGCGTTACGCCGTTATAAACGAAGTGTATTGTATAAACGGGGTGCCGTTATTGCTGATTACTTTATGCAATGAGGCGCTTTTATGCGCCTAGTTTGCGCCAGCTGAATTCAGTTTGCGCCAGCTAGGTTGGTTTGCTGCACTTCGGCAGCGCGTTGCAATGATTTGTTCCAAACAGTGCCTTGCAATGATCTGTTTTTCAGCTGTGCATGCCCTCATTCCTAACTAGATGCTGGATGCGTGGCGTTATATTCGGCGAGGAATCTGAGTGCGTAGTCTTTATCGCTTGGAACTTCTACGTATGTGCCGCCGCGAGCATGAGTCGTCTCCAAGCCTTTGCCAAGAAGGAGCACGACTCGTTGCGCTGTATCGTCTTGCGCTGTATCAGCTAGGACTGCTTCTCTAATGCATTCTGCGCGATTTTCGTTAATAGTGTGGGGGATCGTCACGTATTGGGCAATATCTGCAGCGATTGATTCAAATGGTTCGTAATAGTTATCGTCTTCCGTTATCCACACATGGGTGCAGTATTGGCTGACGGCTTCGCCCATATCTTTGCGCCGGTCCAATGCTTTGCCTCCTGTAGAGCCGAAGACTGTGAGCAATGTGTGTTCGGGATATTCATTGCGCATGCTGCTCAAAACTGATTCGAAGCTCAGTTTATTATGCGCATAATCGACGAGTACAACGACTTTCTTATCGTTGCTTATATAGCGCTGCATACGACCAGGAGCTTGCGCAGCTTGCAGACCTTCGCGCACATATTCTTCTGGAACTCCAAGTACGCCGCAGATTGTGATTGCGCATAGAGCATTGCTCACGTTGAATAACCCTGGCATGGAAATAGTAAAATCTTTAGAAGAATACCACGGCGAATATGCGGAAAAATGAATGCCGCGCATATCGGTTGATATAGTTTTTGGCGGGCAATAGACGTCATCTTCTGGGTGAGAACCGTAGGTGAGAGTTGGGCAATGCGCTCTAGCGTGTGCCGTTGTGCGTTCGGCAAGTATAGCGTCGCTGTTGACAATAGCTGTATCTGCTTGTTCAAAGATGCGAAGTTTTGATTCGTAATAGTCGTCAAAACTTGAATGTTCGCTGGGGGAAATATGATCTTCTCCGATGTTTGTGAAGGCTGCTATGGCAAAGCGCATACCGCAAACGCGCTCATATTTAAGTGCCTGTGAGCTTACTTCCATCACCATATGTGTGATTCCTGCGTGGTAAGCATTGGAAAAATGCTGGTATAACTCAAGTGGTTCAGGGGTGGTTAGATGTGATTCTTCTTCTGTTATTCCGTCGTAATTGTTGATGGAGCTGAGGATTGCCGGGCCGTGGAGCTTTTGTGAACGGAGCCATTTTTCGAGTATGTATCGCACAAAATATGCAGTGGTGCTTTTCCCTTTTGTACCAGTAATCCCAACAATTGTGAGTTTATTGGCCGAATTGTCAAAGAAGAGTTGACCGAGAGTGAGAGTTGCGTGGCGAATGTTTGTGACGGGGATGGCTGGAATCGTTACCGTATTGGCTAGTGTTGGGGCCAGTGAGCGATCAACCACATATGCAATAGCTCCAGCGGCTTGTGCGTCAATTAAAAACTGTGGAGTGAAATGTGCTCCTTTGACGATGAAGAGAGCAGAGCTTTTGACTAACCGTGAATCGTAGCTGAGGCAGCTAATAGGGGTATTTCGCAGTTCGGCAAGCAAAGGGGAGCTAAGTGAACCTGGATCCGTGAGGTTCTTTTCCTCAAGGAGGCAGAGATAATCGTCAAGAACATGAAGCATAAAATTAAGGATACTCGTTCACTGCAGACAATACGAAGAGTCGCTCCCGTTGAAAGGGCTGGATTATCGTGAATTAAATCAAGCAATCACTCACACAATGCTCGCTCCCTTTGAGGGGGGGGGGATTATCCTTCTGAATGTTTCAGTATGTCGGTGAGTCGATTTGCGGCGGTGACGACGGCTGCAGCGTGTCTGCGTGCTGGTTGTGAACCCATGCGTTCAATCGGACCTGAGATTGAGACTGCGGCAATGACGTGCCCATTTGGTCCGCGTACTGGAGCTGAAATAGATGCTACGCCAGGTTCTCGTTCAGCAATTGATTGCGCCCAGCCGCGTCGGCGTACTGCAGAGAGAACGGTTGCTGTGAATTCGGCTCCGTGAAGACCACGGTGTAGATGGTCAGGTTCTTCCCATGCGAGAAGAACCTGTGCGGCAGATCCAGCGCGCATAGAGAGAGTCGCTCCCACGGGAATTGAATCGCGTAGCCCCATAGAACGATCGGCTGCAGCAATGCAGACGCGCACATCTCCTTGCCTGCGATAGAGCTGGGCAGATTCGCCTGTATGATCACGAAGTGCAATGAGAACTGGGTTTGCTGCTGCTAGGAGACGGTCTTCTCCAGCTGCGGAGGATAGCTCGGAAAGGCGCGGTCCGAGTGTGAACCGTCCTTGCATATCGCGCGTCACCAAACGGTGATATTCAAGGGCGACTGCCAAACGGTGTGCCGTTGGGCGTGCCAGCTGTGTGGCTGAGACAAGTTGCGCGAGCGTCAGTGGACCATCTTCGAGCGCCGAAAGTACTGCTGCGGCTTTGTCTAGCACGCCAACGCCAGATCCAGATTCTTCTTCGTCCATACCATGATATTGCCATCTTGAAATCTGAGACGCAAACTTGCTTTTTGTAAAAACGCGGAATGCTGTATGCACACAGAAAGAAAAATGCGTGAGAAAGAGGGGCATATGAGTGGCACGCTAGCTGAAAAAGTGTGGAACGATCACGTCGTCAAGCGGGGGGAAAACGGTGCGCCAGACCTTCTTTATATTGATATGCAGTTGTGCCATGAGGTGACGAGCCCGCAGGCATTTGAGGGTTTGCGTATAGCTGGGCGCAAAGTGCGCCGCCCAGAGCTTACAATTGCGACTGAAGATCACAATACTCCCACTCTGGATATTGATCTCCCTGTGGCAGATATAACAAGCCGCACTCAGCTTGAGACACTGCGCAGCAATGCGAAAGAGTTCGGCATTCGTCTGCATTCTCTCGGAGATGCTGACCAGGGGGTTGTGCATGTTGTTGGTCCACAGCTTGGACTCACGCAGCCAGGCATGACGATTGTCTGTGGTGATTCCCATACGTCTACTCATGGTGCATTTGGCGCTCTTGCATTCGGTATCGGTACCTCCGAAGTGGAGCATGTGCTTGCCACTCAGACGCTCCCGCTCCAGCCGTTCAAGACAATGGCGGTAAACGTGCATGGCGATCTGGCTCCTGGTGCAACTGCGAAAGATATTATCCTCGCGCTTATCGCAAAAATCGGCACTGGTGGAGGGCAAGGCTATGTGATCGAGTACCGTGGCGCAGTGATTCGTGCCCTCTCGATGGAAGCACGTATGACGATATGCAATATGAGTATTGAAGCTGGAGCACGAGCTGGAATGATTGCTCCAGATGAGACTACTTTTGAATATCTTAAAGGAAAACCTCACGCTCCTGAGGGTGAGGACTGGGAGAATGCTCTCGAATACTGGAGAACTCTGCGCAGTGATGATGATGCTGTTTTCGATGCGAACATCGATCTTGATGCTGCGGAGCTTGAGCCTTTCGTCACGTGGGGCACAAATCCTGGGCAAGGTGTGCCGATTTCCGGGGTTGTGCCAAACCCGCACGAGATAGAAGATTCTGCTCAGCGGCTTGCTGCTGAGCGAGCGCTTGAATATATGGGGCTAGCTGCTGGTACGCCGATGCGGGATATTGCTGTTGATACCGTTTTCATCGGCTCGTGTACAAATGGAAGAATTGAAGACCTGCGCAACGCTGCATCGATTATGAAAGGGCGCCGTAAAGCTGATGGCGTGCGCGTGCTTGTGGTGCCAGGTTCTGCGCATGTGAGGCTTCAGGCTGAGCGTGAAGGGCTTGATAAAGTATTCAAAGATTTTGGCGCGCAATGGCGAAATGCTGGATGCTCAATGTGTTTAGGCATGAATCCAGATCAACTTGCGCCGGGGGAGCGTTCGGCATCTACCTCAAACAGAAATTTTGAAGGTCGTCAGGGCAAAGGCGGGCGCACGCATCTTGTCTCGCCTCTCGTGGCAGCGGCAACTGCTGTACGCGGTACTCTCTCAACTCCTGCAGACTTGGAATCAGTATCTGCTTAAAGCTGGCACGTAGCATTTAGGAAGGATGGAAACAATGGAAAAATTTATCTCACACACAGGTATTGGTGTGCCGCTTCGCCGTTCGAATGTAGATACCGATCAGATTATCCCAGCAGTTTATCTCAAGCGCGTCTCGCGCACAGGTTTTGACGATGCACTTTTTTACGCATGGAGGCAAGATCCGAGTTTTGTGCTTAATGATCCAGCATACGCGAGCGGGAGCGTCTTAGTTGCTGGCAACGATTTCGGCACAGGATCTTCTCGCGAGCACGCAGTGTGGGCCTTAAAAGATTATGGTTTCCGCGCAGTTCTCGCTCCGCGTTTTGCTGATATTTTCCGAGGAAATGCTGGTAAACAAGGGTTGGTTGCTGCAGTGGTTGCCGAATCTGATATTGAGCAGCTGTGGAAGATTCTTGAATCGGAGCCAGGTACGCACATAACGATTGATCTTGAGCATAAGCGCGTCCAAGCTGGTGAGTTTACGTGTGTATTTGATATTGATGATTATACGCGCTGGCGCTTAATGGAAGGGCTGGACGATATCGCTCTCACACTGTGTGATGAAGAATTGATTTCTGCGTACGAAGCCGAGCGAGCGAATTTTAAGCCGTGCGCGTTGCCAGAAAAAACTCTTCCGAAAGAGTATGTGCAGCCTGCACGCTCTGCCGATATTCTGTTGTGAGACTCTGCTGATATTCTTTTATGAGTTTGTGAGGTATGCGTATTTTTATGCAGGTTTTGTGCGCGTATGTTTGAAAGAAAATAGTGCTCTTTGCTTAAGACAGCGTGCGACACAGCGATCTGAGATATTGCGCTTTGGCTCGCTGCGTACTTTTAGAGGTATCTTAGTTTTTAGAGTTTTCATCAAACAAAGGACGGCGATGGCAGACGGCGTACTCAAAGTAGATGGCGGTTTTCCGCTTAAAGGCGAGATTACTGTGCGTGGTGCGAAAAATTTCGTAAGTAAAGCGATGGTTGCTGCGCTTTTGACGCCAGAGACGTCAGTATTGCGTAATGTTCCTCTTATCCGCGATGTTGATGTGGTCAGTGAGCTATTGCGTTTGCACGGTGCAGAAGTGGATTACGATCAAGAGCGCGGCACTGTGACGATTACGCCTGGTCAGCTGCATCTGCCAGATCCTACTGTAGTGATGCAGTTAGCTGGATCTTCGCGTATTCCGATTCTTTTTTGCGGACCTTTGCTGCATTCGCTTGGTGAAGCATTTATCCCCGATCTTGGCGGTTGTCATATTGGTGAGCGGCCAGTGGATTTCCATTTGCAGGTGCTGGAAGATTTTGGCGCTAAACGGACGCAGGAAGATGTCGGCTTGCATCTTTCAGCTCCGCGCGGTTTACACGCCAAGAAAGTACATTTGCCTTATCCATCCGTAGGGGCAACAGAGCAGACCCTGCTGGCTGCAGTTCGCGCTGAAGGAATTACAGAGCTTAGCGGAGCTGCTGTGGAACCAGAGATTATGGATTTAATTGCCGTGCTGCAAAAGATGGGTGCGCTCATTAATGTGGATACGGATCGCACGATTCATATTGAGGGCGTTTCTGAACTGCACGGATACACCCATACTGCGCTCGCGGATCGTATTGAAGCAGGATCGTGGGCGTGCGCTGCTTTGGCGACGGATGGCGATATCTATATTCACGGTGCTGAGCAAGCTACAATGATGAGCTTTCTCAATGTCTTCCGTAAAGTTGGCGGAAAATTTGAAGTGTTTGATGATGGAATTCGCTTCTGGCATCCAGGCGGAGAGCTGAAGTCAATCCCGATTGAAACAGATGTACATCCAGGTTTCATGACTGATTGGCAGCAGCCAATGGTTGTGGCTCTTACTCAAGCACAAGGCGTAAGCGTGGTGCATGAGACTGTTTATGAAAATCGTTTTGGTTTTACTGAGGCACTCAACAAAATGGGAGCGCATATTCAGGTGTACCGTGAGTGTCTAGGTTCGAAGAAATGCCGTTTTGGTTTGCGCAATTTTTACCATAGCGCAGTGATTCAAGGGCCGACGCCGCTGCGTGGTGCTGACATTGAGGTTCCCGATCTGCGCGGTGGTTTTTCTCACCTCATCGCAGCTCTTACCGCTGAAGGTACCTCAAACGTGAGCGGCACAAATATTATCAATCGGGGCTACGAACATTTTATGAAGAAACTCCACGCGCTCGGGGCGCATGTGGAAAAACTCAGCTGAGCGTCGTAATGCGAGCATAGCCGTAATGCGAGCACGGTATATGCAATGAGTTGGAAAGAAAGAAATAAGCATATGGTTTCAACAAAAACTCGAGTTGCTGTTGTCTATGGCGGCACCTCTGGAGAGCACTCAATTTCATGTGTGACGGCAGGTGCTGTGATGGCTGCGCTCGATCCGAATCGTTATGATGTTATCTCTATCGGCATCACGCGAGAGGGTATATGGGTGCCTGGAGAAACAGATTTATCGCGCCTGTGTTTATCAGATGCCGGCTTGCCGGAAGTTGCGGCAAGCAGTGAGAGAGTCGTCATTCCTCCAGGAGACGGGTCACAGGAGCTTTTTGTGCTCAATACTGCTTCTCTCAATGGGGAACTATCTGTGCGAAGCTTGGGGTGCGTTGATGTAGTTTTCCCTCTTCTGCATGGTCCGTTTGGAGAGGATGGGACGATTCAAGGTCTTCTCGAGATGGCCAATCTTCCGTATGTGGGGTGCGGAGTATTTGCGTCTGCTGCTGGTATGGATAAGCACTATATGAAGCTTGTTCTAGAAGATGCGGGTATTTCGGTAAGCCCTTATGTGGCTGTGACGGCACGGCAGTGGAGCTGCGATCCTGAAGCGGTGCGTTCTGCTGTCAGTAAGCTGAAGTTCCCGCTGTACGTTAAGCCGGCTCGCGCTGGCTCGTCACTAGGTATCTCTCGAATTGACTCAATAGACCAGCTAAATGCTGCTATTGAAACCGCGCATCAGCACGATCCTAAAGTGCTGATAGAGCAGGGTGTTGATGGGCGAGAAGTTGAATGCGGTGTGCTTGGTGGGCATGGCTATGAGCCTACACGTGCGTCCTATCCTGGCGAAGTAATTCTCGATGTTTCTGATGATGAATTTTACGATTTTAATCATAAATACCTCGATACGGCTGCGCTGACGAATCAGGTCCCTGCGCAGCTTACTGAGAGCGTCACGCAGAGTGTACGCGAAACTGTACGGCAGGCTTTTGAAGCATTTGGATGTGAAGGGCTTGCGCGTGTGGATTGTTTCGTAGCAGAATGTGGCGAGGTGTTGGTAAACGAGATCAATACCATGCCAGGGTTTACGCCATTTTCTATGTATCCAGTGCTCTGGGAAAATATGGGTATGAGCTATTCACAACTCGTCGATGAGCTTATTGCTCTTGCACTTGAAAGAGGGACGGGTCTGCGCTGATGCGCTGATTCTTGTGCTGCGATAGGCCTCTGTCTGATTTCAGGCAGACGCCTAGCTGTGCGGCGAGATACAGGATATAGGGGATATGCGTAGATTGATTTTATGGACTTTCGCTGAAAGTCCTTATATGGTGAGTAAATTTTTTGATATATTTCTCCCATGAGCGCAAAGAAGCACCCATTTATACATATATTAGTATCCGTATTATTTTCATTATCTTTAGTTTTTATTTGTTTTTTTGGAGTTGAAGCTCCTGCCTACGCTGCAGATCCTACTGTAGTTAGCACTGAAGAAACAGATGAGGTCAAGCTCTCTTTACTTCTGATTTCAGGAGATCCGAAATCTGCTGATTCTACTGTGGAATATAGATTGCAGCTAACGAATAAAAGTTCTTCGGCTCGATCTTTTGAGAGCGTAGCATCAAATCTTAATGGTTATAATTCCTGCAAGTGGCGAGATGCTAAACCAAACGTTATGCAAGAATGCTATTCGGCTGGGAATCAAAATAAACTTACACACGTCGTCACCGCAGAAGAAGCAGCACAAGAAAATGGTTTCGTCCCGTATATCACGTTCAGAATGTACTCTGGCACTCAGTATCAGGGAACTGCCAAAAGCGTTGGGGGAATCAATAGCCAGCTAGCTCCATCGAATGCGAAGCTCACTATCATGAATCCTAAAGAGCCAGGCGAGAAATGGTTTGTGGGAGAAAAAATAGAATACAAAGCCAGTATTAGAAATGATACAGGCACAGCTCGCTCTATGAGCGTGAAAAGCTCCAACCTCGAGAACTGGAGTGGCTGTAAATGGAGTTCGGTTGCAGCTGATAACAACTGGAAAGAATGCACTTTCGCATATCACGTTGTGAGTGAAACAGATAAAAATGCGGGCACGTTTACAGCATCAATAGTCTGGCAGTCTTATCCAAGCACAGGCTATAGCGGCACTCCTACCGATTATGCTACGGCTACAAGCGAGGCGCTCAGTATTGGCTCTGATTATCTTAAATTAACGAAATTCAGCCAAACTGCAGATTCTGTAAAAGAAACCTATCAAGTTGGCGATAGCGTCACTTTCGATGTTTCTTTCCAGAAAATTGGAAGCACGCCGATGAATGTTGCTCTTTCAACTGATACAGCATTGACTAATGTGAGTGATGTGCCGGCTCATTCATGCGCGGCAGCGAGCCTTGCAGACGAAAATTCCACCCATAATTGCCAGCTATCCTATACCCTCAAAGAGAGCGATCTGCAGCGTGGGGAAGTGGAGGCAAAACTTGCGCTCACAGGATCGTTGAACGGTGTGCCAGAGCATACAGTAAAAGCACGTACCTATGTGTACACACAAAAATCTTGGAATCGTGCAGATCCTGCAAAAGCGAAAGACGCGGATCCTGCTGCAACAGCGCTTGAACCTCGCGAAATCACCACTCTTTCCGCAAGTAATAGTGACGCCAGAATAAGAATTCCAGCTATTGCTGTAGCGCCTAACGGAGATCTGTTGGCGTCGTATGATTATCGCCCACGAGCCGGGCAGGCAGGCGGAGGAGATTCCCCAAATGAAAACTCGATTATTCAACGCCGCTCGAAAGATAACGGGAAAACGTGGGAGCCAGAAACAATAGTGGCACGCGGTTTAGTGAAGGATAATCTCGCTTCACCTCTTGGATACTCTGATCCGTCGTACGTGGTAGATCATGATACAGGCACAATTTTTAACTTTCATGTGCATAGCCAAATATCTGGAGTATTTGCCAATAACCCTGCTTACACTTTTAAAGATGACGGGATGCTAGATGAGGCTAATGATCATACAATGAATCTTGGCCTATCTGTTTCTACTGATAACGGTTATAGCTGGGAGCAGAAAATAATCACTGCGCAAGCGCTTGGCGATAAAGCGAAAGAGCTGAAGTCGTGCTTTGCTACTTCTGGCGCTGGTACGCAAAAACTCGTTGCTCCCAATAAAGGAAGACTTCTCCAGCAAATGGCATGCGTGAAGAAGAGTGGCGGTATTTTTGCATACACTATCTATTCCGATGATCACGGCCAAACGTGGCAGAGTGGAAATGCTACTCCTGCTGTGGCAAAAAAGAATTACGATGAAAATAAAGTTGTAGAGCTTTCTGATGGTTCTTTGCTGCTAATGTCTCGTTCTCAAAATGGCGGCGGGCGCCTCGTGTGCACCTCCGATGATTCTGGAGAAAATTGGAAGGATTGCAAGATATTAAATGGGCTATCGGATGAAAATAATAATGCCCAGGTGATTCGTGCTTTCCCGAATGCCGCGCCTGGCACTGTGCGTTCTAAAGTATTGCTCTTTTCTGGTACGCCAAGTGGGCGCAGCAACGGTACCGTGTGGGTGTCTTTCGATGACGGAAAAACATGGCCTGTGAGTAAAAAATTCCGTCAAGGCGGCACTGGCTATACCACAATGGCAGTGCAATCAGATGGAAGTATCGGGATGCTGATGGAATCAAAGGTGTATGACGATATTGCGTATACTAACTTCAATCTGCGCTGGATTGAAGACGATTTCCGTACAGAACTGAAAGGCACAGATGCTTCTGGAAAAGGGAAAATCGGTGAAGAGTTTTCTACTTCACTGGCTGACCTCTTCCAGCGCAATGATCCCGCTTTGGCAGATACATTCAAAGTGGAAGGCCTGCCTTTGGGATTAACTGTCGATCCTGCAACTGGAAAAGTGAGTGGTATGCCTGTGGGTGCGCTTACCGAAGATAAGGTATATCCGCTGAAGGTTACTTTAACTGAAGCTGAAGATGGCACGGGCTATCCTCGCATTGCTACCGCCACTTATACGCTCACTCTCAGCCCGCGCTCTAATGATAACCCTGCGCCAGATCCAGTGATAGGCACAGTTGCTGATCAGAAGGTACAAGCAGGAGAAGCTATTACTCCGATTATGCTAAGCGTAAAGAATGGTGCAATTAGTAGCGTCAATGGTTTGCCAGAGGGGATCACTTATGATGCTGCAACTGGTGCTATCAGCGGTATACCTACCGCTGCGGGTGATTATGTTGTGACGATTAACGCTGTAAATGTGGATGGGGAAGAAAAAGCTTCTATAACGTGCACAATTAAAGTCGAATCCGCTTCGTTGCCTGCTAATCCAAGCGATTCTCGCAATCTGGGTGGAAGTGGCGTTCAAAAAGCAGCTACTCCTAAAGTTGATGCAATGAGAGATACCGTTGCACATACAGGTATGGCTGGTGTGGCGAAGTTGATGGCGCTCGCTGCTTTGAGCGCTGCAGGCGGAGCTGTCTTGCTGCGGCGCAGACGTTTAGAGCTAGATATCTAGACGTCTAATACGCTCGATTATATGCTTAGGGGGTGTTGTTGGAATCGATGATTCAACAACACCCCCTAAGCACTAGCAATCTTCTCAAGCTGTAAAGTAAAGATATAAAGTGAATAGCAAAAACTCGCAGAGTGAACAGCAAAAAGCCCCGCAAGGCGCGGGGCTTATCACATATCTGTAAAAGATCAGATGTTGCGCGTCACCTTACCAGCCTTAAGGCAGGAGGTGCATACGTTCAGGCGCTGAGGCGTACCCTTGACGAGGGCGCGTACACGCTGAATGTTTGGATTCCAGCGGCGGTTCGTGCGCACATGAGAGTGCGAGACGCTCTTGCCGAAGCCTGGACCCTTGCCGCAGATTTCACATACAGAGGCCACGATTCACTCCTTTACGTTTTTCATAGAGCCAAATGGATTGGCAACTTCTCAATGATAGCTAATAATCCTCTCAGGTTCCAACCTAAAAGATACGTGGCATTGAGCACGTTTGTTTCTGCCTTTGTAGCACAGCTGCGCGCAGTAGCTTGCAGCATACAGCAAGTAAGATAAAAGCCAGTATGATAAAACGCAGAGGTGGTGAGGATGTATTCTCAGGATCTGCATACTGTACAAAACGAACAATGCGATCGGCGCGAGCAGAATGTGACCAGCGTTTCATCGCGTCATTCTAGAATAAACGATGCTGCTTTGGTGAGCGAAACGCGTGACGTGCTGAGCACTCATCTTGAACGCTTCATTGGGAAACGATCTGCCAATCGTCTAGATAAGCTTGGTATTTCAACCGTTGCTGATCTTTTGAGCCACGTGCCATTTAGGTTGGCTCATCGTGGAGAACTGATGCCTATAGAAGCTGTGCGCGAAGGTGATGCCGTGACGGTTGTGGCTCGCGTCCTCAGCTCTTCACTGCGCTCGATGCACGCACGTCAAGGCTATATTCTCACTTTGCTCGTCACTGATGGCGAGCATGATCTAGAACTCACCTTTTTTGCTAAGAATTCCAGACCATTAAAATTTCACGAGATGCAGCTGCAGCCTGGAACGGTTGCAACGTTTTCAGGAACGATTAGCTCCTATCGAGGGCGTTTGCAACTGACTCACCCCGATTATGCTCATGTAGACGAAATGAACGGCATAGATGCTGAAGCGATAGCGCGCCCAATACCTATCTACCATGCGAGTGCTTCTGCTCCAAGCTGGAAAATTCAGCAGGCGGTAGAGATGATTCTCCCTATGCTGAGCGAATCTAGTGTGCCAGATCCCCTTCCCGAAGATTTTAGACGCGAGCATGCTTTGCCCACGAAGTTTCAGGCATTGAAGTATCTGCATGAGCCGAGCGATGAAGAGCAATGGCAGCTTGGAAAAAAACGCATGGCTTATGAAGAGGCGTTCGTACTGCAAACCATACTTGCTCGCCGCCGTATAGAAGCACAAAATGATTCTGCGCCTCGCTGCGTGCCAGCGCATATATCGGCTGCATTCGAATCGCGACTTCCGTTTGAGCTGACGCCAGGGCAGCGTGCAGTAGGGGAGACTATCGCACGAGATCTTGCTCAAACCCAGCCTATGCGCCGATTGCTGCAAGGAGACGTCGGCACAGGAAAAACAATTGTGGCACTGAGAGCTATGCTGCAAGTGCTCGATTCTGGCTATCAGGCTGTGTTGCTCGCACCAACGGAAGTGCTTGCTCGCCAGCATGCGCAAACTTTCGAGCATATGCTTGGAGATCTTGCTCATGGTGGAGAAATTGGTGCACCTGAAGAAGCGATTCGCATTGAACTTCTCACAGGTTCCCTTACTACTGCCCAGCAGCGCAGTGTTTTGGCAAGGCTGGCATCAGGAGTACCGAGTATTATCGTAGGTACTCACGCCCTGCTTTACGAGCGCGTCCAGCTTCCGCGTCTCGGGTTTGTCGTCATCGACGAACAGCACAGATTTGGGGTAGATCAACGCGATACGCTTGCTCGAGGTGCACATCTGCTCGTCATGACGGCGACGCCCATTCCTCGGACAATTGCGATGACGAGTTTCGGGGATCTGGATATTAGTACTCTCGAGGAGCTTCCTCAAGGTAGAGCGCCGATCAGCACAGTGCTCGTGCCTGCCGATAACGATGTGTGGGTGCGCAGGATATGGGAGCGTGCTCGCGAAGAAATTGAGCGCGCAGGGCGTGTGTATGTAGTATGCTCGCGAATTGCTGCAGAAGATATAAATAAGTGTGATGCTGCTGGTTTTGCAGGCGAATATGCTGATAGCTGCGCTGAAAATGTTTTGAGCGTACAAATGCCTTTGAGTAGTGGCAGTGGTGCTCAGAAAAATACTGCCAACTCTCTGTACGCTGACGCTGATAGTGGCAGTGTGGAGAGGAAACTTGAATCTGTGGAAGACGTCGTTGCACGCCTTAAAAAAGAGCCTGCACTTGAGGGAATTGGAATTGGATATGTGCACGGAAAGCTCGACTGCGCTGCTAAAGACGCTGCGATGAAATCTTTTGCATCGGGTGATTGTTCGATTCTCGTATCGACTACAGTCATTGAGGTTGGCATTGATGTGCCTGCTGCGACGATGATGGTCATTTTAGATGCGGATCGTTTTGGGCTTTCTCAGCTTCATCAGCTCAGAGGGCGTATTGGGCGCGGCAACCAGGCGAGCGTATGCTTGGCGGTGCATCGTGCGGCTGAAGGCACTCTTGCCTGGGAGCGGCTATCTGCTTTTGCGCGCACAACAAATGGTTTTGAACTAGCCGAAAAAGATCTAGAGCTGCGTTCAGAAGGGGATGTGCTTGGCACAGATCAATCTGGCACTCACAGCTCGCTTACCTACCTCTCAGTGCTGCATGATGCAGATATTATTGAAAGTGCGAAATCTGCTGCGTATGCGTGCATATCTGCTGATCCGAGCCTTGATTTGCCCGAGCATAGCACTCTTAAGGAAACTGTGCGCTCTATTGAGCAAACTACGCGTGCAGAATATATCGACAGATCTTAAAATCGTAGGGAAAGGCGGGGTGATAGCGTGACGAGAATTGTGGCAGGGCTTGCTAAAGGGCGGCAGCTTGCAGTGCCGAAATCTGGTACGCGCCCGACTTCAGAGCGTGTGCGAGAAGCGTTATTTTCGCGTCTCGAACACTGGGGATATGTTGATAGCGCAGTCGTGGTAGATCTCTATGCTGGCTCTGGGGCGCTCGGTTTAGAGGCTGCGAGCCGAGGTGCGAGCACAGTGGTGTGCGTAGAAGCTGCTCAGAGCGCTGCGAGAGTAATTGCCCGCAACGTTTCTATGACTGGTCTTGCCAGCGTCGTCACCGTCAATAAAAAGGCGCAGAGCTATCTGAGAGCAGAGCCAGGAGCTATTCCCGAGTTTGATATGGCATTGCTGGATCCTCCCTATGCGTGCGCTGACGATGAACTTGCCGATACGCTGAGTGCTCTTGCACAGCACATGGTATATGACGGTTTGATTGTGGTTGAGAGGGATAAGAGATCGCCTGAGCCTATCTGGGCTGAGGGATGGGAACTTATCGACGAGTGGATTATGGGCGATACGAAAATCTGGAGTGCGCGCCGCTCCCAGAGCTTGAATAGCTAGCGAGATAATATAAAGACATGAGTATTGCAGTCTGCCCTGGTTCGTTTGATCCGATAACACTCGGTCATATCGACGTGATAGAAAGAGCGCTCACCATGTTTGATGAAGTTATTGTAGGTGTGGGGCGCAATACGAAAAAGCAGTATTGGTTTACAGACGGTGAACGGGTCGCATTGGCGCGCACGGCACTTTCTCATCTGGATCACGTGCGAGTGGAGCTTGCGGATGGGCTTACTGCCGATTTCGCTGCAGATCAAGGGGCGCAAGCGATTATTAAAGGTTTGCGCGGGGCTGCTGATTACGATAACGAACAGGCGATGGCACTACTCAACCGCCATCTGAGCGGCATTGAAACGGTATTCGTTATAGGAGATCCAAAACTCGCTCATGTGGCGTCGTCCTACGTAAAAGAAATTGCCAGCTTCAATGGGTTGTTTGAAGATTTAGTGCCTGCGAATGTGGCTCTTGCTCTTCATCAGAAAGTGCTAGATCGGCATAGCTCATAAAGCTGGGGAGTATGTTTGCGGTATGTGCTTGGAATATGTGTGATTTTAGGTGTGAGCGTGTGAAAATAAAGGAATCAATCGTATCGATCTGGTGTAAGAGTTGTATACGGTTTATTGGAAAGGGATATAGCGATGAGTGAACTTGATATGAACGAAGAAACGGGTGCGTCGCTTCTGGAGATTCTTGAGGAACTTACTGACCGCGTCAGGCAGGCAAAATCTATGCCGCTTTCAGCGTCGGTACTTATTAATCAAAGTGAAGTGCTCGATCTTTTGGAGACTGCTCGGGCAATTGTTCCTCAGCAGATTGTGGACGCTGATTCCGTGCTTCAAGATGCTTCTGCTCTTACCGACAATGCTCACGTTCGGGCAGAAAAGATGATGGCAGATGCGCGAGCTCGGTCGGAAAAAATGCTGGCAGATGCCCGATCGGAAGCAGACAGCGTGATCGCCCAAGCTAAAGCTCAAGCGCAGAAGCTCGTTGAAAAAGATGCAGTAACCGTTGCTGCGCGCGCAAATGCTGCAAAGATACTTGATGAAGCTCGGGTGAAAGCCCAGCACATCAAGCAGGGGGCAGATGAGTATTCTGATGAGCGATTGCGCGATCTTTGTGAAGATTTAGGCGCGATCTCGCAGCATATCGATATGTTGCAAGATCAGATTGCTGCCGGGCGTGAGGTGCTTGCTGAGCGTCTTTCAAACATTGCACATACAGATACTGCAAACGCAGGATCTAAACGACGCGCTGCCAAAGCGGCTAGCGCACATGAATAATTGTGGCAATACTGCTTGAGGAATCTATGCCTTGTGAGAGAAAGTGACGAGAAAGCAATGGATATGAGATCGCCTTTTGTGGTGTCTATTTCAGATTTGCCGCGCCAGGAAGGCGCACAGCGCGAGCATAGCTGCACGTTTGCTGCTCCGAAAGGAACGGGTGTGGATTTACTCAAAGTGCCCGAAGGATCTCCACTCGATGCTGCGCTCATATTTACGTCTGTAAGTGAGGGTGTTTTTGTGCAGGGGAGTGTGCGCACCCATGCAGAAGGAAGCTGTGCGCGGTGCTTGGCTCCGTTGAGCGCTGATATATGCGAGCAGATTGCTGAGATTGTCTATTATCCCGAGAGCCTTCACGCTCTTGAAGATAGTGGGCAAGACGATATTGACGAACTTCCCGTGATCGATTCGGATCATATCGATCTTGAACCTATTGTGCGCGATGCTGTGGTGCTCGCCTTGCCTCTGCGCCCTTTATGCTCTCCAGATTGCCAGGGGTTGTGCTCAGAATGCGGTGAACGCTGGGAAGATTTGCCAGAAGATCACACACACGAATTTCTCGATCCTCGATTTAGTGCATTAGATCAACTAGCGCAGGAGATGCGCGCAACGGAAACGGGAGAGTGCGTCTAAATGTACAATCCGAATACTGTGGAGCTGATGGCAGCATGGGGTATTGATCTGGATGCTCATCTTCGTACACTTGCACTCACTCATCGATCGTGGGCGTTTGAACACGATACAGAGCATAATGAGCGCCTCGAATTTTTGGGCGATTCAGTGCTGGGCTTTATCGCTGCTGATTGGCTGTATCGTGAAGCTCCTGGAGATTCTGAAGGAGATATGAGCAAAATAAAAGCTGCAAGCGTGAGTGAAAAAGCGTTGGCAATTGTAGCTCGCAATCTTAATTTAGGAAGCTACATCCGGCTTGGTGTGGGAGAAGAGCGCACAGGAGGTCGGGATAAAGATTCTATCCTTTCTGATACTGTGGAGGCTTTGATTGCGGCAACTTATCTTCAATACGGCATGGACACTACGAGAAGAGTCGTTGAATGCCATCTGGTACCAATTCTTGAAAAATCTTCTCACCTAGGACCAGCATTAGATTGGCGTACAGCTTTTGAGGAAGAGGCACGCAAAATAGGCGTACCAGATATTGAGGATCTGCACTACGAGATCACAGGAGAAGGCCCTGATCATGCTCGCGTCTACACAGCTGTGATGTATTTAGGAGAAAAAATGTGGGGTACAGGCACGGCAAGCAGCCAAAAAGCGGCAAAATTAGCTGCGTGCGCAGATGCATATCAACGTCTTGTAGGATAATACGCATAGCCGAAATGCGAGTGCTTTAGGGAGGGAATATGGCAGATAAAGATATTCAAGTGATGATTATTGACGATCATGAAGTTGTGCGGCGCGGTATTGCAGAAGTTGTCGATCGCTCGGAGGGTTTATCCGTGATTGCTGAAGCAGGATCAGTTGCTGAAGCTTTGCGCCGAGCAAAACTTACGCTTCCTGACGTCGCTTTGGTTGATCTGCGCCTTCCTGACGGCACAGGAATCGATATTATTCGCGGTCTTGCGCAAGAAAGCCCTGAGACACGCTCAGTTGTTTTGACGAGCTTTGATGATGACGATGCTCTGGCCGAATCGCTCGAGGTAGGTGCTAAAGCATTTTTGCTTAAGAGTGTGCGCGGAGCAGAAATCAATGAGGTGATTCGCGCAGTTGCTGCTGGGCGGGTTTTGCTTGATGAGCGTACCGTCACTCGTCGGCGTGCAGATCATGACGATCCTACTGCTGATCTCACACCTAGTGAGCGTAAAGTTCTTGATTTGATTGGTGATGGTCTGTCAAACCGTGAAATCGGAGAACGTCTCGGAGTGGCAGAGAAAACGGTAAAGAACCACATCACGTCTCTTCTTGCAAAAATGGGTATGCAGCGCCGCACTCAAGTTGCAGCGTGGGTTGCCGGGCAGCGAGCTGCGGGTTGGCGCAACAGCTAATTGTGAGTGCTCCACAGCGGCATTAAGCGTTAGCTCAGTAGCTTTAACTGAGCACGCATTGGCTGGGAGAGTATTAGCTGAGCGATGCTGTCCATTCCAGTTCGGCGCCTTGTACGCCGTCAGAGCGCTGTCTGAAGGAGAAACTTCCATGATGTCTGCGTGCTCGGGCAGCGAGGTTTGATAGCCCCGAACGACGCGAAAGAATATGATTGACGCCTGTGCCGTCGTCAACGACTCGCACTATTATGTGAGTAGGAGTTGCGTCAATCGATATTGCAACACTTGACGCGTGAGCATGGCGAGCTGCATTAGAAAGAGCCTCACGCACAACAGCGACCACGTCGTCTGAAATATCTGCTCCAGCAGCATCGTCAATAAGTGTGAACTCTTCTCGCACAAGCTGTCTGCCATTGAACGTAGCGACGAGTGATGGCGCGAAACCGAGCGATTGCAAAGCCATTGTGGTTTCATACCCGAGTCGATCGACAAGCGCAAGAGAAGAGCCTTCGTCTCTGAGAGACTGAACGATTGTGCGGATCTGCCCTACCGATGCATCGATAGCGCTGAGCGCTTTATCGAGAGCTGCTGTGACGGCTTCTGGAGGATTATGCGTAGTGAGTTCTTCTCGAACTGCCGTGATATGCATTCCTGAGGCAAAAAGCTGCTGGATTGCAAGATCGTGCAGATCGCGCGAAATTCTTGAGCGCTCATCAAGCTCGGCAGCGGCTACTTTTGTGCGTCGCGCTTCAGCAAGTTCAAGGGCGATTGTGGCTTGCTGGGCGACCGTCTCAGCCATAGCGAGATCGTTCAAATCAAATTCGGCAGAGTTCGGGTAGCGTAAAAGAACAATTACTCCGCGCCCACCGTTGGAGTTGCCGTGTGCGGACTGCTGCATAACGGGTGTAATAAGAGGAGCATAGAGCGCAGGTCCGAACTTTCGCAGGCAGGCGATACGTACGGTAGGCATACGCTGCATAGAATCGACGACAATCCCTGCTTGTTCTTTAATAACGGTTCGAGCGCGACCTTCTGGGGGGAATGTGACACCAAGATATTGAGCGCAATCTTCGCCAGCCACAAATTCGCATGCCCATGTATCTCCAATTGAGGGCAAGACCATCATAGCAACATCGGCTCGCCCGGCAATCAGCATTTCATCTGTGATGAGCTGAAGTGCTGTTTCTTCATTCGCATCTTCAAGGAGGCTCGCTACAATATTTTGGCTTGCTGTGAGCCAGCGAGAGCGGCTCTGAGCTTGGGCATATAGGCGAGTATTATGTACAGCAACTGCTGAAGCTTGAGTGAGTACTTTTAGGCAGTAGATAGCTTCGTTTGAAAAGCCATTTTTTGCGTTGGCAATGAAGAGCCGTCCCCATACGTTACCATCTTCGATTATGGGAAGCCCTGCAAAATTGTGAATTTTTAATAGGTGTTCAGGGAAAATATCGGCGAATGTTGATAGCGCAAGCTCATTGTAGACGCTAATTGATCGAGCGGATACGCTTGTGAGAATATCTTCTCGCTGCAGCGGAATCGGCAGGTGGGCGCTTTGTTCTGCGCTCATGCCAGAGGTGACGAATTCAGTGATTGAACCTTGCGAATCCATAATCCCGATTGCGCTGTATTCAGCTTGAGCAATATCTCGCGCTTTTTGGGCAATAAAATTGAGTGCATTCGTGCGGTCGAGACGGCTCGTAAGAGCGAGAACCATCGTTACCAGCTTATCGATAGTTTCGGAAGAAGTGATTGCAGATGAGGATCCCAAGGAAGCAAAATCAGCGGTGTTCGTCGTCATTTTCAGTTTCTTCTCCTTCCTGAGCAACGGCCCATGCGTATTCTGGCACAGTGGCGAGGAGGTGTTCGTGGGTGCCTCGAGCAGTTACGTGCGCTGGGCTTGCCAGAGGATCGTCAGGGGTACGCCCGATAATGAGTACCTCGTCAGCAGCGGCTAAGGCAGACAGACGATGCGTGACGACGATAACTCCGCGATCGCTGCCTCCAGCTTTCAGTAGATCTGAGATAAGCGCATCGGCAGTTTTCGCATCTAAATGCTCGCCTGGTTCGTCAAGAAGGAGGAAATGCGCACGAGATGCGAGGCAACGAGCTAAAAGAAGGCGGCGGCGTTCTCCGCCAGATATTGATGACGATTCAGAGCCAAGGATGGTATGCACGCCGTCTGGCAAAGCGTCAAGCCATGATCCGAGCCCTGCACGTTCGAGCAGATCACGTGCTTCGTCAGCCGTCACGTCTGCGCGAGCAACTCTGATATTTTCGAGCACAGTAGTGTTGAAAATGTGTGCGTCTTCGGCTGTGAGAATAAGTTCGCGAGAGACTTCTTCCCGATCTAATCGGTAGGCATCTCGCCCTGAGAGCTGCACGCTTCCATGTTGAGGCGCAAGCATACCTGAGAGAGTATAGAGCAAGGTTGATTTGCCGATACCAGAATGCCCAACGATAGCAATCGTTTTTCCTGGTGTGAGTTCGAGAGAATCAATGCTGCCAACGAGTTCGTGGTTCGGCCAGCCAAATTCGAGATTGCGAGCCAGCAGTATAGGCTCAGTGCATGGGCGTGTATCGTGCTCTGGAGCAGAGGCTGAGTGCGCGCGGTCAAGAATCTCCATAAGCCGTGCAGCAGCTCGCGCTGAGCGGACGAGCTGCACGGCGGCTTGCGGCAGGCTTTGAGTTGCTTCAAAAGCAGCCAGAGGGGTGAGCGTGCATACAACTAACCCAACAGTGCTGAGCGTGCCAGACCCAACCTGAAAAGTTCCCAGTGCGAGTGCGCCGATTACGGCTATTCCCATTGCGCATGTATCGATTGCTGTGGCAAGAGCGACAGGCCGAGCAGAGGCATTACGGCTGCGGTGGATATCTGCCTCGATACGATCATGTGCCGCCTCCATCGCAGCAAGCTGCCCATTGACCCGAAGTTCTGCACAGTTATCCAGCAAACTTAACGCAGTAGTATTGAGTGTGGCTCTATGCTGCACCTGATCTATTTCAGCTCTTCGCCCGCCAAGCATTGCACAATAAGGGGCAATGATTCCCGCAGTGAGCAGGCATGCAGCGAGTATTGCTGAAATCGGGAGAGAATATAAGGCAACGATCCCCACAGAAATAGCGCTCACAATGCCTGCAACGCATATAGGCTGCAAAGACTTGACGACCACGTTTCCCAACTCATCGACGTCAGATCCTGTGCGTGCCAGCAGGTCGCCTCGGCGTATAGAAGAGACGACGTCTGTGGTAGAGTCTGCCAGTGCGTCGTAGACACAAGCGCGTACTGAAGCCATCCCCATTAGTGCAACCCAGTGGGAGGAAATGCGCTGAAGATAGCGAAATACAGCTTTACCGATGCCGAATACTCGTACGCTTGTTGCTGCAACTGAGAGATCTAATACTGGCGGCAACTGCGCTGCGCGTGCAATGAGCCATGCGGAGACGGCTCCAAGCCCCACTCCAGAACCGACCGCGCCAGAGCCAAAGAGAACGGCAAGTGTGAAGCGTTTTTTATTGATCCCTAGAAGTTTGATAGCGCGGCGCAGTGCATGGCGCTCGGCACGAGGAAATGCACGTTCGAGAATATTCATCTCTATTCGTTCCTTTCTCGCTGCGACCACGAACTTGGCATTGCGTAGTCGATCTGTGCAGCGCGTTTTTTCGCTGCTGCGATTCGCTGAGCTTTTGCGTGGCGCTGCTGTGCAATATCTTCGCAGATATCTCTCTTTGAGGAAGATACATCAATCACATTATCTGCAAGCTGGACGATTGCAGCTCTATGGGCGATGACGATAACTGTGCGCCCAGTTTTTTTGAGCTCTTTAAGCGCCCGTGCGACGTATTCTTCGCTCGCCGCATCGAGATGAGCGGAAGGCTCATCGAGGATGACGATATCTGCTGTGCTGACGAGCGCGCGTGTGAGAGCGAGGCGTTGGCGCTGCCCGACTGAAAGCCCTACGCCTCCTTGTCCGATATGCGTATTCCAGCCGTCAGCAAGGCTATTGATGACGCAATCAAAGCCAGTGATGGAGCTAGCTCGTTGTAAAGCCCGATCATATTCGGGCAAAAGGGAATCTTTAGAGCTTGAAGTATCTGCTCTCATATTGCTGATAATCGTTCCTGGCACGATTACTGGCTGCTGGGGAACCCACGTAATGCGCTGCCACCAGCTTTCTCTATCTAATTCATTCAGATTGATGCCGTCAATCAACACGCGTCCTTCATTCGGCTGTAAAAGAGCGAGCAAAGCATGGATAGTTGTTGATTTTCCTGCGCCTGAAGATCCACGAAGTACAGTGATTTCTCCAGGAGAGATAGTGGCATTGAGATGGGAGGGAGCGACTGTGGCACGCCCTGGGGCAAAGATGCTGAGATCTTCTATCTGAATCACTGCTGTACGCATATCGGGCACAGCGTGTTTGCCTGTGTGCGCTGTGGCAGATGTTTCCAGCACTGTGAAAGCTTGTTGAGCGGCCACAATACCGTTGGAAGAAGCGTGAAATTGGGTGCCCACTTCGCGCAGAGGGCGAAATACTTCTGGCGTGAGCATAATAATTGCAAGCCCTTCGAAGAGGAAAAGATTGCTAGCTACCATGCGGAAACCGACTTCTACAGCGATAATTGCTGTAGAGAGAGTGGTGATAAATTCAAGCGCTGCTCCAGAGAGAAAAGCTATGTAGAGTGTTTGCATCGTCGTATGAGCAAAATTTTTTCCCAGATCCCGTACGCGTTTTTTGGGGCCTTGTTCGCGCCCAAGTGCTTTGAGGGTGCTAAGTCCGCTGAGCAGATCGAGAAGCTGGGTGCCAAGAGCAGCCATTGCCTTGAGGCGCTGTCCAGAATAGTGGGCAGTCATTTTCCCGATAAGGATCATAAAAATAGGAATGAGCGGGATACATAGCACGATGGCAACGGCACTGATCCAATCGAGGAATATAAGGATGACGACGATAAGCAGAGGAGTGGCAGTGACGCACAGAAAAAGTTCGGGAAGGAAGGAGACGAAATAGGCTTCGAGATCGTCAAGGCCGCGCGTTGTGTGCGTGACGACTTTAGCTGAGTTGCCTTGTGAGAGCCAGCGATCTCCTAAATCTCCTGCGTGACGCAGCACTTGAGTGCGCAGATTAGCAATTACTTTCACAGCTGAGCGGTGGCCAACGGCTTTTTGAATATAGGTGAGGATAGACCGCAGGATAAATGTGCTAAGCAGCAGCCATAAGAGAGGCTGTATATCGTTGAAGGTGTGTGTGCCGTAAAAAATTGAGGATGCAGCTGCTGAGATAAAGAAAATCTGCGCACCGATCAGTGCTGTGTTGATAAGCCCTAGTATGACGAGAAATATGATGTATCCGCGGGTTTCTTGAGCGTAGTGTAATAGCCGTGGATCAAAAGGTTTCATAAGTATCCTCGCTGGTGAATAAATGCAGTGTCTATCAGTCTAGTATGGGCAGCTAAGCAGCTGGAACTTCAAAGAGAAATTGATGCGGCGAAAAGAAACAGCCGCCAATAGTTGTGGGGGCGATTCCATTGCTGGAAGCGCCCCCACAGATCAGATGGTTGAACTATTTGGTGGCTCAGCTGACCTTTTCAAATTCGCGCACGCGCGCAAGGTCAAGCCCGCCAAGCTCTTCTGGGATATTGTCTGTGGAGAGACGTTTAGCGAACTTGGCATATGCCCAAATTGTGTAGAAGAGGACGATCGGCACGAAGATCACAACGGGGATCAGCATGAGCGTCTGGGTGGTTCCAGTCGCGGCAGCCTGTGCCAGAGTGAGCGTATATGCAGGATCGATAGAACTCTTGAGAGCATTCAAGCCGATAGTGGAGAAGATAAACACCACGGCAACGGCAAGAGCAGCAAAGTGTGAGAAGAACGCGAACTTATCGTTACCTTTTACTGCTAGGAGCAAGGAGACAACGAGGAGCACTGCTGCGAGGAGCAGTGGTATCCAAGCGAGCACGTTCACTGAATATGCAAGCTGACCCCAGATTGCCCACACAGCGGTGAGAGCGGTGGAGACCAGTGCAGTTTTAGGAGCAAGAGCGAGCGCACGATCATGAATCGCGCCTTTCGTCTTGACGGCTGTCCAGAGCACGCCGTGGTTCAGGAAGAGAGTGAGAACCACAAGACCGCCGAGAATAGTAAATGGCGTCAGTAGCGAGAAGAAGCCGCCAGTGAGGAAGTGCTGGTCGATTCCTGCCGTCTTTGCACTCAAATCGACTGCAGCTGGATCGAGAGCAACGAATGCGCCGTTCTCGTAGTGCCCAACTTCAATTTTCATGCCTTGGACGAGGTTGGCAAATGCCACACCCCAGAGAAGCGAGACGATAAAAGCGACTGCGCAGTGGATAGTATCCCATGTGTTTTGCCACTTGTGCGTATTTACTTTACTGCGCCACTCGATTGCGATGATGCGAAGAATTAAGCACAAGAGAACGGCGACAAGTGCGAAATACATGCCAGAGAACATTGTGGCATACCATTCAGGGAAGGCTGCGAATGTGGCACCGCCAGCGGTGAGCAGCCATACTTCGTTACCGTCCCAGTGTGGACCGAGAGTATTAACCATGAGGCGACGCTCTTTGTGATTCTTTGGAAGGATTTTAAGGAGCATGCCAGTGCCAAGGTCAAAACCATCGAGGGTGACGTAACCAATCCACAACACAACAATGAGGATCAGCCAAAGAACTTGCAACCATGAAGTTACCATTGTTATTCCTTTCCTTTCCTCAGTAGGAGAAGCTCAACACTGTGTTGTCTGAAAGTTCGACAACGTCTGTGGTGATAGTCTTCTTAGTGTTGATGCCTTCTTGCGTGTAGCGCTTCATCAAGATAAACCAGATGATGCCAAGCACAAGATAGAGCAAAGTGAAAATAATCAGAGAGAACCAAATCTCAAATGGGTGAACCGTAAGGGATACGCCATCCATTGTGAGCTGGCGAACTGATGTGTCTCCTGCGAAGTTTGGATAGACGACCCATGGCTGGCGTCCTACTTCTGTCATAATCCACCCTGCCGAGGAGGCGATAAACGGAAGGAGGGTACTCCAGAGGAACATCTTCGCAAACGCTGGGCTGATGGACTGCGGTTTCTTCAATGCGAGTAGCCCGATCACTGAGAGGAGTAAGGCAATAAACCCTACTGCCATCATGATGCGGAAGGAATAGAACGTCACCCCAACATTTGGAATGTAGTTAATAGGATCGCCATTAGCGTAGGTTGCACCAAATTCTGATGCAAACTGTTCCTGCAGATCCTTAGCTCCTTGAATGACGCCGTTTGGATCGTTCGTTGCCATGAAGGATTCAAGCCCTGGAATAGGGAGTGTGATGACGTTGCCTTCACCTTTGGCAAGATCGCCGCCAGTGTAGATCAAACCAAGCTCCGCGCCAGTTCCTTCTTCAGTGGTATTGATGCCCATTGCAGCAGCCATTTTGGTTGGCTGTACTTCTGTGATGTGCTGACCTGCGAAGTGCCCTGTTGTAATCACGAGCACAGAGCCAATGAGCATTGCTACTAAGCCAAAGTGAGCTGCTGGCTTCCATAGGTCTTCAGCTTCGGTAGCGTGAGTTTTTACGGTTTTGACGAGCCACCATAGCGCAATTGCTGCGATACCTGCGCCTGCAATCAAAATAGAGGCAGCAAGAGTATGCAGGAAGGTGTACATCGACGTTGCCGAAAAGAGCACATTCAGGAAGCCGCCCATAGAAGAAAGCTCTGCGCGCCCAGTCTCTGCATTGAAAGTTGCGCCAGTTGGGTTTTGCATAAAGGAGTTAGCTGCAAGAATGAAGAGTGCAGAAATATCTGAACCGATCGCAAACAGCCAGATTGCAGCCGTGTGAACTTTTGGAGTCACGCGCCCGCGCCCGAAAATCCAGATCCCCAAGAATGTGGATTCGAGGAAGAATGCAAGAAGAGCTTCAAACGCAAGCGGAGCGCCGAAAATGTCGCCCACGTAGCGTGAATACTCAGACCAGCCCATGCCGAACTGGAATTCTTGCACAATACCGGTAGCAATACCGATTGCAAAGTTAATAATCAATAGTTTGCCAAAGAACTCAGAGAGCTTGAGCCAGTGCTCTTCGCCATTCTTGAGCCATTTGGTCTGCATAATCGCGACGAGTGGAGCCATGCCAATCGTTACTGGTACAAAAATGAAGTGGTACACAGTAGTGATCGCAAACTGCCACCGAGCGAGGTCGAGGATATCCACCTGATCACCTTTCGTTCGACCGAGTGCTAGATCTTGTGTAGTGCCAGCCAACTGTGTGGGCATATACAATTACAATGCTCATATTGTTGGCTTACATAGTAATCGTGCGCTATTTTGTATCATTTTTTCCAGTTTTTACATATCTGATTTTTTCGGCTTTTCGGCTCAAGTATAGGGAAAGGTGCTATAGCGCCATTTCCAAGGAGTAGACGCGGCGTAAATTTGAATAAAGAAACTAAATTGTGCCGAAAATGCTATATGTATATCCTGATAAAACGTTCAGAAATATCTGAATATCTGCCTGCTTATTTCTGCGCGAACCTTCAGCTTTATGCACTCATATATGAGATATTGAAATATAGGTATAGAATTGAGCTATCTCGTGAGCGTCACATCCGCTCACACGGCATGAACCCTGTGCGCCGCTGATGCGTAGCTGCCGGGTTTGAGCTGAGCGAGAGAGGTGCTTCTCTCATACGGAAAGCTTGCACAACACAACGTTGTGATCGAACATAGGCGATGCTGTGCAGATGTGAGCGCAGGCATCGCATGGGAGCATACCCGATGGTACGTAAGAATACGCAAGGCTTAAGCAAAGCCTCGTTCACACAATCCAGCGCGCCAGATTTCAGCGCCGCTGGAGGATTGTTTTTTTCGGCGCACACTGGCGATGAGTCAGCCCAGATTCCTGCTGTGACGCCAGTTCATGAAGCTGCTGCTGCAGCTACGATGGTGCTCTTTCAGGAGCCAGACGTCTCTCGTGCTGTGCAGGCTCGCAGAGAGCGCCGTCAAAAATCTGAATCTTTTTCCGATGCAGAAGATACTGCTGCTGACGATTTGGCTGGCGATGCGGCTGGTGATTTGCCGAAGCGTTCACGTCGAGGCACGCGAGGCGGGCGAAAATCTGCTGAGACGCGCGATGCTTCTGATACGAATATGTACGAAGCAGATGATACTGCGCAAAGTGATATAGCGGATGACGAGTCGTTGCCGAAGCGCACACGCCGCCGTCGGAGTGTTAAAGCAGAGAGTGCTGCGATCAGCTCACCTGAAACGCCTGAAGAATACGCAGAAAGTGATGTATCGGAGCTGAAGCAAAAACAGAAGAAAGCAAAGCAGATATCCGATTCCGCTCCGAGCGATGAAGCGGTTGCAGGAGCAGTGAGTGTGCGCAAGCGCCGCCGCCGTTCTGCTAGCAGTGATGATATATCTGCCGATCAGGTGACGGCTCCTAAAGGCTCTACCCGTCTTGAAGCTAAGCGGCAGCGCCGCAAAGAAGGGCGCGAAGCTGGGCGGCGGCGTCATACGATTTCTGAATCAGAGTTTCTTGCACGCCGCGAATCTGTGGCGCGTTCAATGCTTGTGCGTGAAAAAGACGGGTTGAATCAAATCGCAGTGATTGAAGACGGTATTTTGGTTGAGCATTACGTGGCTCGTCACACTCAAAGCTCAATGGTGGGCAACGTCTATCTCGGTCGCGTGCAAAATGTGCTCCCCTCAATGGAAGCTGCGTTCGTTGATATCGGTAAAGGGCGCAACGCCGTGCTCTATGCGGGTGAAGTAAACTGGGATGTGGCAGGGCTTGAAGGCAAGCCGCGCCGCATTGAAGAAGCTCTTAAAAGCGGCGATACTGTGCTCGTGCAAGTCACCAAAGATCCGATTGGGCATAAGGGGGCACGCCTGACTTCTCAGATTACGCTTGCTGGGCGGCACTTAGTGCTCGTTCCAAGCGGGGCAATGACTGGTATTTCACGCAAACTCCCAGAAAAAGAGCGCACACGGCTAAAGAGAATTTTGAAAGATCTCGTGCCTTCAGAGCATGGGGTGATTGTGCGTACAGCTGCTGAAGGGGCAACTGAGGAACAGCTCAGGCTCGATGTGGAAAGACTCACCAAGAGCTGGAAAGATATTCAGGCAAAATCCAAGAGTTCCAAAAATGCGCCGAGTCTGTTGAAAGGTGAACCAGAGTTAGCAGTGCGCGTAGTACGCGACGTTTTCAACGAAGATTTTGATTCTCTGAGCGTGCAGGGCGAAAACACGTGGGAGACGATTTCTGAATATGTGCAGGAGCTTTCTCCAGAGCTGGTTGCTCGGGTGCATAAGTGGGAGGATAGTGCAGATATTTTTGCAGCTCACCGAGTTGATGAACAGCTTGCTAAAGCATTTGATCGCGCAGTGTATCTGCCTTCAGGCGGTTCGCTTGTGATTGACCGCACAGAAGCGATGACCGTTATCGACGTTAATACTGGAAAGTTCACAGGTACCGGTGGATCTCTCGAAGAAACTGTAACAAAAAATAATTTGGAAGCTGCTGAAGAAATTGTGCGTCAGCTACGATTGCGCGATATCGGCGGTATCGTCGTCATTGACTTTATCGATATGGTGCTCGAAGCCAACCGTGAGCTTGTGTTACGCCGCCTGATTGAATGCCTCGGTCGTGATCGCACCCGCCATCAGGTTGCTGAAGTGACGAGTCTCGGTTTGGTGCAGATGACGCGCAAACGCGTTGGGCAGGGCCTAGTTGAAGCGTTCTCAACAGTATGTGAGCACTGCGAAGGGCGTGGATACGTCACCTATGACCACCCGATTGAAAAAGGGGAAACTCCCGATATCGACACAATGGTTGTGGGCGGAGCTGCACTTGGACGCACGGAAAAAGCTGAAAAAGATGTGGATCCAGAAGCTGAGGCAAAACAAGCTGAGGTAAAGGCTGCGCTCAATAATATTGCTGCTGCAGCTGCTCATAAGCATAAAGAAAAAGAGAACAAATCGAGTAGTAAATCTTTACAAGAGAAAGAAAACAAGCAGGCGCAAGCGCCGAGCGCATCCCTTAAAGGAACGAAAAAACCACGAGGCATCGTCACTTCTTCAGGGACGATCACTCCAGTGAGTTCTATTTCCGCTGCCAGCGCTATTATGAGCTTTCCAGTGAAGAAAAATGAGTAAATGTGGCAAGTATCGCGCTTTCTTAACTTGTTTAGACAGGCTTTGAACAGTTAAGCTAGGGTGCTGGCGCACAGTAGTGCGTCGTTCCATTTTCAGTGCAGAGGCACGCAGTTTGAAAAAGAGCCGCGTGAAGCTGCAAACGAATCGACAGAGATGAGCTAAACGTGGTTTACGCGATTGTGAAGGCAGGCGGGCACCAAGAGAAGGTGGCTGTAGGTTCCATCGTGGTTATGGACAGGATTGCAGGCGAGCCGGGCGACAAGGTTGAACTTGAGCCATTGATGCTTGTTGACGGTACCAAGATCACCACTGCGGCTGATGGCATTAAAGCTAAGGTAACGGCTGAAATCGTTCGTGACGAAAAAGGTCCGAAGATCACGATCGTCAAGTACAAGAACAAGTCTGGTTACCGTAAGCGCCAGGGGCATCGTCAGAAGCTCACCCGCCTGAAGGTGACGAGCATTAAGTAGTTGTGTTGCGCAAGCAGCAGCTGAAAAGATGATGAGAGACTAGAAGAGGTAGAGCACATGGCACACAAGAAGGGCGCGAGCTCCACAAGCAACGGGCGCGATTCCAACGCTCAGCGTCTTGGTGTAAAGCGTTTTGGTGGACAGTTCGTCAATGCTGGTGAGATTATTGTGCGTCAGCGTGGCACCCACTTCCACCCAGGTTCGAACGTTGGGCGTGGCGGCGATGATACGCTGTTCGCTCTCGCAGCTGGCAATGTTGAGTTTGGTACTCACCGTGGTCGCAAGGTTGTGAACGTGGCTGTAGCTGAGGCCTGATACGCAGTAAGCATATAATCAGGGGCGGATCAACTCCGCCCCTGATTGCTATATAGATAGGCGAGATACGTGGCAAGTTTTATCGATCATGTAGTTTTGCACGTGCAGGCAGGTAAAGGTGGAAATGGCTGTGCGAGCGTGCATCGCGAAAAGTTTAAGCCGCTCGGCGGACCTGATGGTGCGAATGGTGGGCATGGAGGCGATATCGTCTTACGGGTTGATGGGCAAGAAACTACTCTATTGCATCTTCATCACGCCCCTCATTTAAAAGCAGGAAATGGGGCACCTGGAGAAGGCGATATGCGCCAAGGGAAGAGGGGCGCCGATCTCGTTGTGAGCGTGCCTGCCGGCACGGTAGTCAAAGACTCAGAGGGTAACGTACTTGCAGATCTCGTTGCTATCGGTGATGAATACATCGCTGCCGAAGGAGGAATCGGCGGGCTTGGAAATGCTGCTCTTGCTTCTGTGAAACGAAAAGCGCCAGGCTTTGCTCTGCTCGGCACAGAAGGAGAAACTCGGGATGTCTATCTCGAATTGAAATCTGTAGCAGACGTTGCTCTCGTTGGTTTTCCCAGTGCAGGAAAGAGTTCACTTATTGCGGCGATGAGCGCTGCGCGCCCCAAAATTGCTGATTATCCTTTTACGACGCTTGTGCCGAATCTTGGCGTAGTCGATGCTGATCGTGTGCGTTATACAATTGCTGATGTGCCAGGTCTTATTCCTGGAGCTTCAGAAGGCAAAGGGCTTGGTTTGGAGTTTTTGCGCCATATTGAGCGTTGTGCAACCCTCGTCCACGTGCTCGATTGTGCCACCTTGGAGCCTGGTCGAGATCCGCTTTCCGATCTGGATCAGTTGGAATACGAGCTTGGCCAATATGCTGCGCAGATTCCTCCGATTGAGGGAATGCTTCCACTTATGGATCGTCCGCGAGTGGTTGTGCTGAATAAAGCAGATGTTCCGCAAGCTCGCGAGCTGGCTGATTTCGTGAAACCAGAGCTTAAAGCTCGGGGGCTTCCTGTCTACATAGTGAGCGCAGTGAGCCATGAAGGGTTAAAAGATCTGCGATATGGGCTTGCAACGATTGTCACTGCTGTGCGCGAACGTGAGAAGGCTGAATCAGATGTGAATTTGCGCCCAGTGATTCGCCCGTTGAATCAGCAGGAAACGCAAGCATTCACCGTCACTCGCAAAAAGAATTCTGAAGGTGAGTATTTTCAGATTTGCGGCGTAAAGCCTGAAAGATGGGTAGCACAAACTGATTTTTCAAATGATGAAGCTGTTGGATATCTGGCTGATCGTTTGGCTAATCTCGGTATTGAAGAAGAGCTAATGAACGCTGGCGCTCGCTCTGGTTCGATGGTCGTGATCGGTTCCGATGCCGACGGCTATATTTTCGATTGGGAGCCAACTGTGGTAGCTGGAGCAGAGCTTCTTGGACCGCGTGGCACAGATCTTCGCATGAATGAGCCAAAACGTGCCTCTCGTAAAGAGCGTAAAGCTGCGTATCACGAATCGATGGATGCCAAAGCGGCGGCACGTGAAGAGCTGTGGCGTGAGGGTGCAAGCGGGCACTGGATAAACCCAAGCATTGATGAATAAGGCGAATATATCTTCTTGGATTAGGAAAGTGCACACATGGCGAATGTATTTGCGAATAGGCATCTTTTAGGCGTGGCTCGGCGTATCGTCATTAAAGTAGGATCCTCGTCGCTCACCGCTGCTCATGGCGGTTTAGCTCAGGAAACGCTCAACGAATTGATAGATGTGGTCAGTGATGCTCGTGGGCGCGGGCAGGAAATACTTCTCGTTTCTTCGGGTTCAGTGGCTGCAGGAATTTCACCTTTGGGGTTTAAGAAACGTCCGACTAATGTGCGAGATCAGCAGGCAGCAGCGATGGTTGGGCAGCCTCGGCTCATGCGTGCATATTTTGATGGCTTTGCTCGCCGAGAGCTGACGGTTGCTCAAGTTTTGCTCACTCCTGACGATGTGGTTGATCGTTGCCATTATGCGAATGCGCAGGCAGCGTTGAAACGTTTGCTTCACTATGGCGTGATCCCTATTGTGAATGAGAATGACGCTGTCGTCACCGATGATTTGCGCTTCGGAGATAACGACCGTTTAGCTGCGTTGGTGGCGCACGTAGTTGGCGCTTCTGCGCTTGTGCTATGCACAGACGTCGACGGATTGTATACTGCGCCTCCGTCGCAGCCAGATGCTCGTTTAATTTCCGCAGTTTCCGATTTTTCGGAGCTTGCTAACTATTCGATTACTGGCAAAGGCTCAGATGTGGGAACTGGCGGAATGAGCACGAAAGTACGTGCCGCAGATATCGCAACAGCTGGCGGAGTTGGTACGCTGCTGATATCGACGAGCGATTTGCGCCGCGCGCTCGATGGCGATGAGGTGGGAACATGGTTTGAGCCTCGTGCTATGCGTGGCAGTGCTCGTGATTTATGGCTGCGATACTCTGCAGAAATCTCAGGAGTTCTCGAAGTTGATACAGGAGCTGCCAAAGCCTTGGCAAGCGGAGGGGCATCACTGCTCGCAGTTGGCATCACACAGGTTTATGGCAATTTTAGTGCGGGCGATATTGTGAGTGTGCGCAGAGCTGATAGTGCCGAGATTATTGGTCGAGGGCGTGTTGCCTTTTCAACTGTTGAAGTAAAGCGGTTTATCGGGCAAGAACCATATTCTGCCGATCGCCGCCGAGCACCTCGAGCCGTGGTCCACGCCGATGATTTTGTGTATACAGCGAATTCTCGCTAGAAAGAAATACTCATGAAACTTTTCTATAGTTTCGTGTGCTTTTGTATAGACGAGGCTCGCGCATAGAGAAGCAAATATCGCACTGCTTGGCGCTGCACGCTAGAATTTCTACTAGCTGTAGGTTCGGGTAGGTGATAGGGAGGTGCGATGCCTGTATCAATTGCGGCCAGTAGCCATGCTCTTTATGATTCCATGCCGATTGATATGTCGGATCCGAGCATACTTCCAGACGTGACGATACATGCTCCGATCGGCATGAATCTCACGCTTTTAGGGGCAGCGGAAATGGATATTCCCGGGCAGGATGTGCCCGAGACTTTTCTCCAACGCGTCAATCTGCCTCTTTTAGCATCGTCAGTGAGTGCTGCCTATGTAGGAGGGGTAGATTCCATCACGTTGGATCGAGATTTTCATGTGCACCCAACGGCTCCTCCGCGCTCTGCTGCACTGGATGGAGTGACGATGGCAGGGAAGTTAGGCTTAGGAAAAACGCCTCAAATCTGCGCTGAAATTCCTTCGGATCCGCTCTATATCCGTGAAGCTGTGAGCCTTTTGACGAATGCGCGGGTTGCGAGCGCAGCCGTAACGCTCACGCTTCAGGAGATTGACGATTATCACGATTTTAAGCGTGCAGCAGATGATGCTCGTGCAGCTGGCGTGAGTGTGTGGCTGTTGGCTACTAACCCTCAGGTGACGGGCGAGAATGCTGAGACGGTTGCTAGTATTTTTGATGCTGTGCGCGTACGGCATCCCGATCGAGCAGCAGTGCGGCAGATGAGGTTTGCTCTCAAAGAAGCGGCAAGGAAAAGGAAGAGCGATCTTACGGTGTTTGCCGATTTAGGAATCGTCATTTCGGCAACGCTGCAGGCGGCAGAAGAAAGATCAATTCTTATTTCTCAGCTTAATGGCGGTGAGCTATTTTCTGGTATGGCGTCTGTGGTGGGCACTGTTTATGATGTTGCAGACGCTATTGAGTCTTGGGTTGGGATGGGCGCTGCAGATGGGATGGTATTGACGCCAGCGTCACTGCCTACCGATCTTGCATCTGTGCTGAAAGGAGTACTCCCGCTCCTTGAAGCGCGAGCTACAATTGAGCGGGAGTAATCGGATACGAGCACAATAGCTCGCGAGATAAGCGTAAACGGAAAACTCAGGCCTGCTCAGCCGCTGCTTCCTCAGCTTTTGCGCGTACTTCGTCCATATCGAGAGCGAGTGCATTGGTGACGAGTTCTTCCAGTGCAGAGCTGGAAAGTGCGCCTGGCTGCTGGAATACCTGGATTCCGTCACGGAAAACCATCAGAGTCGGGATAGACATAATTTGGAAAGCTCCGCCGAGTTCGGGCTGCTCATCGGTATTGATTTTTCCGAAGACGACGTCGGGATGAGCCTCTGATGCTTTCTCAAAAACAGGCCCGAACTGGCGGCAAGGTCCGCACCACGGTGCCCAGAAATCGAGAAGTACGATGCCTTCAGCGATCGTATCTTTAAAGTTATCCTTTGTTACTTCAATGGTGCTCATAGTTTCCTTTCTTTCTATTACTTTATGAGCTTATCCTGCTTCCTGCGCTCTATGCACTTGGGAGCATACGAATTTCTTTACTAACATAGCGTGTAACGCTTCTTATCAGCATGTATTCCCGATAGGAAAAGATATGGAAAACATCACCCCTGCACGCATTGGAGTGCGGCAGATAGCGCGCGATGCTCGTGCAGCCAGTGCAGTTTTGCGTAGGGCTTCAGCGAGCGAAAAAAATCGGCTCCTTGAGGCAGTAGCTTCGGCACTTGAAGATCGTGCAGATAGTATTGTGCGTGCAAATGAGCGCGATATGCAGGCGGCACGTGAGGGGGGAATGAATCCAGGTTTGCTGGATCGCCTCGAGCTGACGAATGAGCGTATAGCTGCTATCGCTCAAGCTGTGCGGCATATTGCTTCGCTTCCTGATCCTATCGGGGAAGTAGTTGAGGGGCGAACGCTCGATAATGGTTTGCGGCTTAAAAAAGTTCGCGTGCCTATGGGTGTGATCGGCATGATTTATGAAGCTCGCCCAAACGTCACTGTTGATGCAGCGGCGCTGGCGTTGAAAGCTGGAAGCGCTACGATTGTGCGGGGAGGATCTGCTGCTGCGCACTCAAACGCAGCATTGGTTGCTGCTATACAAAGTGCACTCGAAGAATGTGGCTACGATCGAGCGCTCGTCAGTTCTATCGATTCTTTTGGGCGTGACGGCGCTGTGGAGTTGCTGCGCGCTCGCGGTCTTGTAGACCTCGTGATTCCTCGCGGGGGAGCGGGGCTTATTCAGATGGTTATTCGAGAAGCGCTTGTGCCAGTGATTGAAACAGGCGTAGGAAATGTGCACGTGTATGTTGATGAATATGCAGATCTCGATAAAGCGCTTGCAATTATTCTCAATTCCAAACTTCAGCGCACAGGAGTATGCAACGCTGCAGAATCGCTGCTGGTGCATAGTAGCGTGGCAGAAAAATTCTTACCTAGAGTGTATGAAGAGTGCGAGCGCGAGGCAGTGCTTGTGCACGCCGATTCTCGGGCGTTAGCTGAAGCGCCGCCGTCACTTCATGCTCTTTTAGCTACTGAAGAGGATTGGGCGAAAGAATATCTCGCTAAAGAAATTGCTGTGAAGATTGTTGATAGCGAAGAGGAGGCGATTGCTCATATTCTGCGCTATTCTACGGGGCACACCGAGGCGATTGTGAGTGAGAATTTTGGCGCTATCGAGCGTTTTGTGAATGCGATGGATTGTGCCGTGGTGATGGTAAATGCTTCGACTCGCTTCACTGATGGCGGTGAGTTCGGCTTGGGGGCAGAAATCGGGATTTCCACTCAAAAACTGCATGCTCGCGGGCCGATGGGTGTGCGAGAAATAACTACGACGATGTGGATTGTAGAAGGAGACGGGCATGTGCGCGCCTGAAACTTTTTGTCACAATAGTCATGCCGTCGTGACGTCTGGCTCTGGCATATCGTCTTCTCTTGATGCTGCTGGCAGCTGTGAAACTTCCGATACTTGCGAGGTGAAGCGCCGAAGAATCGGTATTATGGGCGGCACATTTGATCCGATTCATAATGGACACTTAGTGGCCGCTTCTGAAGTGCAACATGAATTTGATTTAGATGAAGTAGTTTTTGTGCCCACAGGGGAGCAGCCATTCAAAAAAGATCGACGAGTGACGCTCGCGGAGCACCGTTATCTCATGACGGTGATTGCAACAGCGAATAATCCCCGCTTTTCTGTGAGTCGTGTCGATATTGAGCGTGCAGGCACAACCTACACAATTGATACACTTCGCGATCTGCGTTGTGAATATCCAGATGCGCAGCTCTTTTTTATCACTGGTGCAGACGTGCTTCCACAAATTTTGAACTGGAAAAATTCCGATGAGCTCTGGAGCCTTGCACACTTTATAGGAGTCAATCGCCCTGGGCATACGCTCGCTCTTTCTGGGCTGCCCCGAGAAAATTTTGATTTGCTCGAAGTGCCTGCAATGGCTATTTCTTCAACTGATGTGCGCGCTCGCGCAGAAGAAGGGCGGCCAGTATGGTATCTCGTGCCAGATGGGGTTGTGCAGTATATTAAGAAGTATCATTTATACAGACCAGATCAAGCTCAGAGCACTGCACTTGCTTCTGTAGTGGGAGAGTATCACAACGAGGTGTATGCTAGTTATGTCACCAGTGCTGGAAAGGACCAACAATGAGTGAAGAACCACGTCTGAGTCGCAGGCAATTACGCGAGATGGGTGAGCTTGCCCCTCGCGATGCTTCGCTACCTTCACTAACGGAAACAGAAGAGCTTCGTCTGCGCCGCCCGTCACGCCGAGAGCTGCGCGAAGCGGAACGTTCTAATGCTGAGGCAGAGGATCGGATTAGAGCAACTTTTGAGAATGTGAGCGGCACCGATCTTCCAGATGCTCCTGCTGCATCTTTTTCTGACGATAATGAAGAGCCAGTTGCTTTCGGAGAATTTTTTGAGGATTTTTCTGCGCAGGAAGAAGCTGGAGCGAATACTCACGAGCAGCCTAATGAAAATATCGCGTCTCTTGATACGCAATCTTCGCCTGAGAGGAAGTCTCTTTTTGAGCGTTTCGGTGATGAAGAAGATGAGAAGCCTGAACCTTCGTTGCGTGATCGCTTAGTAGGGCGCACAAGTGAGGATTTTTCCTCCGCCGCGGAAGATGACGCTGTTTCCGCCGAAGCGGGCGAGAAAATTGAAGGAATATGCGTAGAAGAAAATAATGCAGATGTTGTTGCTGGGGATCTAGCCGATCCTCTTACTAGTGATGGCAGCGAATCTGGCGTTGAAAATTTCGTAGATTCTAACGATGAATCATCAGAATCTGATACTCTCGATGAGACTGCTTGCACTGAAGTGACATCCCCTGAGGCTTCTTGCGACGAGGCTGCTTGCGCCGAAACGCCTTGCGTTGAAACAACGAATGAGGATACAGCAGATTCTGAAGATAAAGACTCCTCTTCCAGTGATTTCTCTGTGGTATCTGTATCTGATGATTTTGGCGATGGTGATATGCTCGCCGAAAATAATCAAAGTGCAGATAATCCTTTGAATACGCAAGCAAAAGAGCCGAGCAGTGAACTTTCGAAGCTCTCCGAAGAAACTGCACAATCGGAAGTGCAGAAAACGAAAGAAGCCAATGCTGATACAGATTCTGAATCAGTAGTCACGGTGAGCGCTGCTTCATCAGGTTCTTCACCTTTCGGCTGGCTGGTGCTCCTCATTTTGATTGTGATAGGTGCAATGATTGGCTATCTGGGCGGAATGTGGTTTGCTGCTGTGTGGCTTACGGCGCCGAGCGTAGGTATTGAAAGTATCGTTAGCTCACTTCTCAGGATATGATAAGAGTATCGAATTAAACTTCTGGGCGTCGTCACTGCTGGTGAGGGCGCCCAGTTACTAGGATGTGCACAAGGTGCATCAATATAACGAAATGAAAGGCACTCGTGAGCGCTACTCAAGAATCTATTGATATGGCAGTGACTGCTGCTCGGGCAGCATCTGATATGAAAGCAACGTCGATTTGTGCGATCGACGTTTCACAGCGTCTCGTCGTTACCGACGTTTTCGTTGTTCTTTCTGGGTCTACTGAACGCCAGGTGCGTGCGATCGTTGATGCGGTTGAAGAAGCAGTAGAGAAAACTGGGCATAATCGTATCCGCCGTGAGGGCTTAGAGGGAGAAGCGCATTGGGTGCTCCTCGATTTTGGCGAGATTATGGTACACGTGCAGCAAGATGAAGATCGTGAATTCTATGCGTTGGAAAAACTTTGGGCTGATTGCCCTGCAATCGAATTGCCTGAAGATATACAAGCAGATCCAGAGCATGAAGAATCCTCATTGAGAGGGTATTTTGATTTCTCTGATTTAGGAAACTAAGGAGCGCAGGCGGCTCATGGGTGTGGAGCGTATTATTTTGTGGCGTCACGGCGAGACAGACGCAAATCGCAGCTTGCGAATCCAAGGGTCGATTGATATTCCGTTGAATGAGCGAGGGCGTGCACAAGCGCGAGCTTCAGCTCAGCAGCTTGTGCAGTTCAAGCCTTCGAAAATTTATGCGTCGTCGCTGGGGCGTGCGCAGCAAACGGCAGGGGAGTTAGCAGCTTTAGCGCAGGTGCCTGTGCAGATTGATCCGCGCCTTGCTGAGCGTGCATACGGCTGCTGGGAAGGTTTGACCGCCGAAGAAATTAAAGAGCGCTGGCATGATGAATGGGATCAGTGGAAGCTCGGATATGAGCCAGGTCTTGATATTGAGAGCAGGCAAGCATGCGGCGAACGCATGGTAGCTGCGATTCTTGCCGCAGTAGAGAAAGAAGAAGATAGCACGAGCGGGCAAACTCTCGTTTTTGCGAGTCACGGAGGAGCGATCTCTTGTGCAGTCAGTGCACTTGTGGGGTTGAATCCGTCCATATGGCAAGGGCTTCGCGTGATGGATAATTGCCATTGGGCTATGCTTATTCCTCGCCCTGGATCGAATCCTCAGTGGCGCATCGTCATGTATAACCGCTGGAATGCATGCACGAACGATATGGCATATGGCTGGGATAAGGCGTAGCACAAGAGTGTGCAAGGGGAATAAGTAAGTTTCAAGGTATTTGCGGTAAAGCAGTATTTTGTGTGGTGGGCAATATGATTCTTACTTCTTATGCACGGTATTCTATGCATATAGAATCTGTGTGCTGAGAGAATATGGGAAACAAAATGAAATTTAACGATATTGATTTTGATACGTATTTTAAGCATTACCCTGATGCTGAGGGTTATTTTGGCGCATACGGCGGCTCTTTTATTCCCGATGAGTTGCAAGTAGCTATGGCTGAAATTAGTGACGCATACGAAACGATTTGTAAATCGCGTAAGTTTATTAGCGAACTTCGTCGTATTCGCAAAGAATTTCAGGGCAGACCAACTCCTATTTCACATCTGGCTCGGCTTTCCGACAAACTCGGCACTGGTGTGCAGCTTTATGCCAAACGTGAGGATCTGAATCATTCAGGAGCGCATAAGCTCAATCACTGCATGGGTGAAGTGCTGCTTGCTAAATATATGGGCAAGAAGAAAGTGATTGCAGAAACTGGAGCAGGTCAGCACGGTGTCGCTCTTGCCACAGCAGCCGCCTATTTCGGCTTGGAATGCGATATCTATATGGGAACTGTGGATATTAAGAAACAGGCTCCAAATGTAGCGCGAATGAAAATTTTGGGCGCGCGAGTAGTGGAAGTAAATCATGGTTTACAGACGTTAAAAGAGGCTGTAGATGCTGCTTTTGATGCTTATTGCCGTGAATATAAAGAAGCTATTTATTGTATTGGCTCTGTTGTTGGTCCGCATCCTTTCCCAATGATCGTTCGTGATTTTCAAAGCGTAGTGGGCTTTGAAGCCCGTGAGCAGTTTATTGAGATGACGGGGGAGCTTCCGGATGCTGTTGTGGCATGCGTGGGTGGCGGCTCGAATGCGATCGGAATGTTTTGTGGTTTCTTGAACGATCCTGTCGATATTTACGGAGTTGAGCCGTTAGGGCGCGGTACTGAGATGGGAGATCATGCCGCGAGCCTTACCTATGGCGAAGAGGGGATTATGCATGGATTTAAGAGTATTATGCTCAAAGATGAAAATGGGGAGCCAGCGCCTGTGTATTCTGTTGCGAGCGGTTTAGATTATCCTTCTAGCGGCCCTGAGCACGCTTTCCTGCATGATATGGGCAGAGTTATCTATGATGTGGTAGACGACGAAGAAACTATTGATGCTTTCTTTGAACTTTCTCGGATGGAAGGAATTATTCCAGCTATTGAGAGTTCACACGCTGTGGCGTATGGAATGAAGCTTGCGCAAAAGATGCATAAAGGCTCAGTGCTTATCAATCTTTCTGGCAGAGGTGATAAAGATATGGATTACATTATCGAAAAATACGGTATTCGCTAATTACTGCAAGAATCTGCATTCGAGGATGTGCTGCTGAATAAAAATAAGAAAATGCCTCAGAATGGATATTGCTTGTTAGGATTGCTAGCGCACTGAAGGTAACAGCAGAAATAGGGAATGTATAAGCGATAGCAGCTAGTCTGGTAGGTTTAGTTCTCGTATTTTGATGGCTATTTCTCCGCGTCGTGCGCCTAGTAGGTTGATGGTGTCTCGTACGTAACTTCCTACGGTGTGTTCGGATAGGCCGGTGGCGCGAGCTATTTCGCGATTTGTGTATGATTTGGCGAGGTAGTGCGCAATTTTCTGTAAGCGTTCGGGTAGTGTTTCTAAGCGTGCAGCGAACTCTTTATCGGCGAGTGTTTGCTGGCTGCGTATGTAGTAGTCTCGGAGTATGTCTATTGGCCGTTGATCAAGTACGGTTTTTCCGTAGTAGGCGTTGTGTAGTGCGTAAACGAGTTCTTCAGTTGATGTTTCTTTTGTGAGGAATCCTTTTGCTCCAGCTGCTAGTGCTTCGCGAAGTGTGTGTGGGCGTTCAAAGGCGGTGAGCATGAGAATGACGGCGTTGGGGCGGATTTTTAGTAGGCGTTTAAGGGTTTCGATGCCGTCTAATTGCGGCATTGTGATATCGAGTAGTGCTACGTCCCATTCTACGGATTGCGCAATATGTAGGAGTTCGTTTCCTGATTCGGCAGTTCCAACGAGTTGTATGCTGGAGAATTTTTGTAGGAGATTGCTTTGTTGTTCGCGGTATATGCGTGAATCGTCAGCAAAAATCACTCGTAAGGTGTCTGTTTCTGGCTGGGTGTGATTGGTTGGGGATGTGTCTGTGTTGTTATGGTTAGTGCAGGTCACTTATTTCCTCTTTCTCTAGTGGGATTTCGCCGTGAACATACCACCAGTTATTTATTGCCCATACATCTAGCTCGCCTCCAGCGAATTCAAACTTTTCTTGAAGGTTTTTGAGTCCTTTACCTGAGCTGGTAACTGAATCATGCACGATGTCGCGATACTGATTTTTCATCATTATTTCGATTGTGTGTGTGCTGCGAGAAATACTTAAAACAGCGTTTGTTGAAGGAGTTGCATATTTTAGTAGATTGGTTGATGCTTCTCGAAGGAACGCAAATAACGTATGTTGTATTTCTACAGGGATTTCTTGTAACTCTGTCTCTTCATATTCTAGTGTGAGATCAATGCCTGCACTTGAAGCAATACTTTCTGTTCGTGCTAGTGCGCAGATAAAGCTGACTTCATGATTAGTGGGTTGGTGTGCATCATCGAGCAGTTGGATAGTTTCTCGAAGCTCTTTCAAACACGTGCGAGCTTGTTCTTCTAAAAAACCAGCTTTTACTGATAGTGCCGTATTTGCGGGTGCTTCTTGGCGCATTGATTCAGCAAGTTTTGTTATCACGGATAACGTTGCAGCAAGAGAATCGTGCAACTGTATAGCTAGATTAGTTTTAATGCGTTGAGATTCTTCTAGTTGCTGTATTTTAGCTTTCCATAGGTGTGCTACTGCAGCATCTCGTTCTTGTGCAAAACGATACATCACGTATCCTAATGTAAAAGCAGTGCTGAGCAAGATAAGCAGCATAGCGGTTGCTGGGATTTGAAAGGATACCCCGAAGGAAAATCCTGCAAGTAAGACCAGTATTCCTACAACAGCATCAATCGTGTATCTATGCCATCCCCATAAGAAAAACACGGCAACGCATACATATACAAGGATTCCTACAGAGATAGATGGAATAGCGACGAGCAGAGCGTCAAGTACAAGAAAAATCCAGCCCCAAAGCCGAGGAGATAATACAATGCATGCCGCGATACACACTAAAAGCACTGTAGACGCAGTGTTAATGAAAGAAGCTGCCGCATCAAGAAAAAACAGATCGACAAGAGTGATAAACAACAGAAAAAGCCAGAAGATAAGGCAGAAGATATTGATACTTTTCAGCCTGCTGTGTAGATGTAGAAACACAATGCCTGCTCCTAGTTTTTACACGCCCACGGGAAAATCGTACATACTGGATGAGTCGTAACAATAACATGAGCTGTATGACTTCCTGCCCAGGGCGACGAACGCACATAATCACTACTATTCACTATACTCGGGGAAAAACAAACAAAAGCACACATCACAAGAACTCGCATAACACCTCCTATAGCAACCTGAGAGCATTACACCAAGTCTACTCATACAATCAATACTACGCGTACCCCAATTTCGGGGTATTCCTTCTCGGGCGAGACTAGAGCATACTGATAAATGATGGTAGGTCTCGATACCATCTACCATCAATTACGCATCTATTAGTTAAGGAGATCAGCTCATGGCATTCAAGAAACGAATCCTCGCAGCAACTGCTGCGATTGTAATGCTAGCTAGTGGTGCTGGTGTTGCCTACGCAGCCAACACTTATGTCTCAGGTGACCTTAATACCACTGGTAGCCTTGTTCAATACGATTATACTCGTGAGCATACCTTCAATGGACCAATCACTCTGAGCGTTGATAATATGCCTAGCGTGCATCTTCGTCTGGGATTGCGAAATATGAACAAATCAGGTGGTCCACAGTTTACAGAAACATTACAATGGAACGCTAGGGGCACGAAATCGTGGGACGATATACTTAAAGGTACTCGTTTTGCTTTCCAAGGGCGCATGAAGGAGTGCCGCTGGTTCTGTGATAATACGTGGGGTGGTAGCCTTACCTACTGAGGAATTATGAAAAATTCAGTTATGCGAGCTGCTTTTGTGTGCTTGGCGTCAATAGTTTTGTGTCTATCAGGATGCACTGCTGGCGGCGCCGGCACACAAAAGGCAGAAGATACTAGTGATGTTCAGGCTTCATCCACGGTTTCTGTGGAAAAACGCCAGATCGTGCCAACGTTTTCCACGAAAGTAACTGTGGAACAAGCTAAGTCTTTTGTTCTTTCAGTATCTTCACGTGGCACCTATCGCTCTGCAGTTAAGGTAAACGATTCTGTAAAAGCTGGGCAAGTATTAGGGTGGAACAATGGCGCGGAGATAAAATCACCTGTAGATGCCGTTGTGCGCAGAGTTGGGGAAGCATCTGATGATGTTCCGATGTATTATCCCGTTTTTGAGCTGGAATATCAGGGATTTGCTTTCAGCGTAGATGCTTCAGTGCTTTTATCAGCCGCTTCTATCGACTCGTTGAGTGGGAAGTTTCAGATCGAAAATGGAGTTGGTCCTACTGAAATTAAAGCTATTCTTGCTTCCCCTGGAGTTCAAGAGCCAGTAAATGAAGATTCTAGCGAAGCAGAATCGCATAATGCAGGATTTCATGTCTCCAATGCTGCAGGCATCACTAATGCCGTTGTCCAAGATACTTCAGCTACGTCTGGAAGATATTCGTCTGAGCAAGATCAACCATCTGAAAATAGTTCGCAGCAGCAGCTCAGACCGCGAGTTGCTTCGCAAACTTTAGTGTGTCTTATCGGTAAAGATCAGCCAGTACGCCCTGGGCAAGCCGCAACTGTGGTGCTTGCGGGGCGAGCTAGAACCGATGTCCTTGCGTTGCCGGTAAGTGCTGTTGCTGGCAGGATAGGGAAAGGTTCCGTCACCCTAGTAAAAGATGGGAATACATCTCTCGTGGAAGTTGGTTTGGGCGCCTCTGATGGAGCTTATATTGAAATTATTTCTGGGTTGAGCGAAGGCGATGTGATCAGTGCGGTTGCTCCTAATCTCGATCCTCGAAAGAATAGATGATGAGCGAAGTGTTGCTTAAGCTCGAAGATGTGACGGCAAAAGTAAAGCTCGGGCGACGTCAAGTTTTAACAACCGTGGATAGCGTTTCTCTAAGCCTGATTCGTGGCACGTCGAATGCGATTATTGGAAAATCAGGATCTGGAAAGACGAGCCTTATATCTATTTTAGGTTTGTTGAACTCAGAATTCACTGGGCGATACACGTATGGAGATTACGATGTTTCTGGTTTGAGCGATCGGAAACGATCAAAGCTGCGCGCAAGCAACATTGGCTTTGTGTTTCAAAATTATTCTCTTATTCGCCACCTCAACGTAGCTCAAAACGTAGATTTGAGTTTGCGCTATTCGTGCGAGAAGCTCTCGCATAAGCAGCGATTCGACCGTATTAGGCGAGCTCTTGAAGATGTGGGTTTGGCAGAACGCGCTAAAGAACATCCAGGAAGCCTTTCTGGCGGCGAGCAACAGCGCGTAGCTATTGCGCGTGCACTAGTATTGCGCCCCGAGCTATTGATATGCGATGAACCAACAGGAGCGCTCGATACCGATACAGGAGTGCAAGTGCTTAATGTACTGATGGAGCTTGTGAAATCCTCACGTACCACGCTTGTGCTCGTCACACACGATAACGACGTGGCAGCACGTTGCGAAAACCTTATGTACATGGATTCTGGAAGGCTTACTTATGCTTAAAATGATTATCCAGGATCTGCGAATATCTCCAGGGCGAGCATTCCTCACGGGGTTTTCAATGCTTATTGGGATTATTGCCGTTATTGTTTCTGTGCTCGCTGGAACTATCGGGAAAGAATACTTTACTTCGACTATTGAACAGCTATATGGGCGTGCCCCCACGTATTCGATTCTGATCCGTTCGCCGCACCTTTCCGACCCATCAGCCATTTCAAATCTGATCGCTGCGCTTGAGCAGCATGATCTGCACGCCGCGTTAGCTCTTACTCCCGATGAAGGGCATTCGTATATTGCTGGTCGTGATATAGATAATCCGCCTAGCAGGGAAGATATCTCCAGTGGGTTGAGCATTGATACCGTTTACACCACGGCAAGATATGCGCAGGTGTACAATTTGCCGATTGCGCAGGGGCGCTGGTTGACGCCAGCGAATCAGATGCCGCGTTTGGAAATAGTAGTAAACAAGCCTGCTGCCGAGTTTTTTCCTCTTCGCTCGTATGCCTATGCAGCCACTAGATCAACAGTGACGCCAACTCCGCTTGAAGTTGCGGGAATCGTCAACGACGGATTGAGCATTCCACGCATATACGTGAATGTGGAAGGGCTTGCCTCGTTAGCTCCTCATCTTTGGAGCTGTAAGAATGGGAGTTTCTACTGGCACGACACATCTTCGAGGACGAATGAGCAGCGCTCAGCACTCATTGCCGATTTGCTGCACGACTATGCGCCTGGTACGACAGGTACTATCGCTCGTACAGACTCGCAAGATTATGAGGGAGTACTGCACATTATTTCTCTTAGCTTTATCGTCACCTCAGCGCTGCTGCTTGCTGTTGCCGCTATCGGGCTGGTCAATATAGGTCTTGCAAGTATTGAACAGCGAGCACATGAGCTCCTGATTCGCCGTGCGCTGGGAGCGACAAGAGGATCCGTTGCAATGCAAGTGATTGGCTCGTCTATTTTGCTTGCAGCTATAGTTGCAAGCGCAGCTATTATTTTCTCGGTTATCATTGTGGAAAGTATTCCTCTGTTTCTTCCGCCAGACAGCCCAAGCGCCAAACCAGAATACCCCTATTTTGCAGCGTTAGCGGCGGTAGGAGCTGCTATTGTCACTGCTCTAATCGGCTCGATTGCGCCAGCTTTCCGAGCATCGCGGCTACAGCCTGCTCTTGCTTTACGCTAAATTGCACACGAAAAGATACAAGCGAGGAAAGATATAAGTAACGAAAAGAAAGGAAAATCATGAGCAATAAGAACAATCGAATAAGAATTATCGGGGCACTGCTCGTGTGTGCAGCTACGTTTTCTATACCAGCGTGCAGTCGGCAAGAAGAGTCACAAAGCGCTGAAAACCGCAGCTTTGTTTCCTATGAAGAGATAAATAAAGAATATAAAAATTCCGTTGCTCAACTCGACTGGCCAGATTCGTACACTCCGCCAGCTGATCTTGAAGAGGAAGATACTGAGAGTGTATTTCAATCAGGCTATGGAGATACGCGTGCTTCTTTTCTATTTGAATGTGCATGGGAAAAAGAATGGCTCAGCAACTATGCCACAGATGTAGACAAAGCAAATAAAGCGATTGAGCAGCTTAGCAAAGTGCCCGATATGGGCTATATGAGCCCTCAACGAGCTGACGATTCCGTACGTGAATCCTTCAAAGATGATCTTGAGCGCGCTAAACTCGGAGATCCTTCAGGATTTCAAGAAAACGTCAGCATTAACTGCCCAAATTAATGAGGCTTTCAAGGATTTCATACTGTGAGCTTATCGCCTTATTACAGATAGAAAAATTAGAAGAAAAGCTCGCAGCTCTAGGCAAAACGCGGCGCTGTAATCCAAGAGTTTCTTAGCTAGCTAACTTCTAGAATAAGCGCGTGATTGCCGAGTTTGCTTCAAGCTAAGCTGCTGCGTTGGGGGGGGGTATCCAGCCTAGAAAAGTGTGTGCGTTAGAGAAATCGTGCTTCAGATTTCGTCTGAATACTGGCTCTAGATGTACGGCGCAGTTGCGGATGAAAGTCATATCGCCAAGTAGTGCCGCTATCTGTTTTTGATGTATCTAGATATCTTTGTGTCCATATGGGAAGCGTATTGTAGTGCTGGCATCTACAGTGAGGTGAGATATCGTTTCGAAGTCAAAAGCACCAGCCCCCCCCTAGGCTCCAGAATCTTTGTGTTCTTGCTGGTGAGTGGGGTAGTTTTTACGTATAAGAGTTTGCTTATAGCTGTGCCTTCAAAGCCGATTCCGCCATCGCAATCACGCTGCATACCTATAACGGAGAAAGGCAGCTCAACGAAAAAACAACTCTTACGTGCCACAAGCGAAATGAAATATCTCAAGTAAAACAAAATCTGCTGGATCGCATCATAACGACACCAACAGGTAGTGGTGGAGCATAGGGGATTCGAACCCCTGACCTTCTCCATGCCATGGAGACGCGCTACCAACTGCGCCAATGCCCCTCGGACTGTTTAATGATACTCACGTAGTAAAGAAAATACAAATAAACGGCGTACCTTAAGCCACGCTTATCAAAAAGTCAGCTTCTTTCTTCTGCTTTGAGCGTTTCAGGAAGGATTCCGTGCAAAATATAGTTTCTCAGGAGCTTATCCATTTCCATATGTACCTTAAAGGGTGGAATTGGCGTGCCTAGGGTAGCATCAAAGAAATTTTTCGCTCGCGCCTGGTCTACTGTGCTTTTCAGATCGTCAAAGCGCCCGTATTCATTCAGGTTCTTTTCGTTCACGTGAGCTTGCAGCAAATCCACGAGTAATTGTTCGAAAATGCCAAACGTCGTTACGAGTTTTTCTATTTCTCGTTGTTTGCTGTGCTTCTTGTAGTCGTTGAGGTAATCACGGAAAGGTTTTCCATCTATGATCTGGGCATCATAGGTTTGCACATCGTGGATAAAGAGATTTGCAAAATGCTGATCTTCTTTGCTGAGCGCTGCAAAAGAGCTGTAGAGATCATCTAAAAGCGTTTGTTTTTGCTTTTCGTCTACGTCGGCAGAATCAAAAGCCTTCAAGAATTTTTGGAATCGTGATTCCATATAGTCTTTGTCGATCCGATCTGTGTCGATTTCAGAAAGATGAGTTTTAATATCGTAATACATATCATCTTCTGGTTGGCCTGAGCCTCCTTCGTTCGGTTTGATCAATTCTTTATACCGCTGAGCAAGGATTAGATACTTTTGCTCACTTAGCTCGATAGTTATCTCGATAGGGGTGACGATTTCTCCTGTTTCTTTATCGATTAGCACATTTTCTTCTGCTTCACCTTCAGCAATAGTGCTGCTATGATCTTTTTCTAACGCCAGGTTTGTGTGCGGATCAATTGTGTAGGTAGTTTCTTTCCAAGAAAAACCTTGAATAAGAGCGGCTTCGAGATGGTCATTCAAGATAGCAAAAAGTTTGGCAAACTTTCCGCGCACTGCTGGTTCTTCAGGAAGTTCGCTTAGATCTTCTTTTCCGTTGCGAGTAAATAAACTGATAATTTCGCGTGAAGTTTCATTTATTTTAATCAGGTTATCTTTAAGATGATCGACGAAAAGTGCGAGTGGTTTATCGCCCGAATAAAGCGCCACAGCAGCTTCGATATTTCGTGCCATTGTGGCTGGTTTACGGTAATAGCAGATAGTGCCGAATTGTTTATCCGGCCCGAAAAGACGGTTGGTGCGGGAGAACGCTTGGATCAGTAGTTCATATTCGATCACTTTATCGAGGTAAAGCGTATTGACCCATTTTGAATCGAATCCAGTCAGCATTTGATCTACCACAATAAGAATGTTGAGCTGTTCTTCGGGTTTATCAGCTATGCGTTCATGCGGGCGCTTATGTGCAAGCCGAGCGGAGACGTCTTTCTTAAACATCGGGTGTGTGGCTTGGGTATAGTCGCGTCCGTAGCGTTCGTTATAATCGCGCAGGATTTCTTCTAAGGCGTCAGTTTTGAAATTAGCGCTTTCGGTATGGTTGATATTAGGGTCAAAAAGTGCGGTAGTTTTCAGCTCGGGAGCGATTTCTTTAAAGAGACGATAGTAATCAATTGCCTCGTTAATTGAGCTGGTTGCAAAGATGGCATGGAATTTGGAGTTTCTGCTCAGTCGCGGCCATTTGTTTTTAATATCGGTGACGACTGCTTCTCGGTATTCTGGCATCGCGTATTGCCCTCGCGGCAAGAGATCTTCGATCCCTGCGATGTGTTTTCCGTTTTCATCGCGCTGCCCAGCCATTGGTATTTGTTTGGAATCTAAGTATTTATAGTAGACGGCTGCTTTTGCGGGATCAGCTAATGCTTCTTCTTCGCTAAATGCGTGTGCTTTTTCCAGCGCTACTTCCTTGCGCAGTTCTTGAGGTGGAAATACTGATATATGGTAGGGATCAAATCCGAGGACGTTTTCGTCGCGTATCCCATCGGCAATGGAATAGCGGTGTAGTTCGTCACCAAATATATCGGCTGTGGTGTTTTTCTTTTTCTGATTTTCTTCCTGTATCGGCGTGCCTGTGAATCCGAAGAATACTGCGCGCGGGAAGGTCTGTTTGATGCGCACAAGCATTTCGCCGAAAGTGGATCGGTGGGCTTCATCTACAACGAATACGATTCGTTTTGCCGTGATTTTTTCTAAATCTGCTTGCCGCCACTGAGCGTCGTCGTGTATGCGGCTCATTTTTTGAATTGAGGTGACGATCAGCGTGTCATTTGGGTTAGAGCTGAGCAGTTTCGCAACGAGGCTGAAGGTATTTTCTGTTTCCTGTACTTCTTGGTGTGCTTCTGCGAACCCGCGGTATTCTCCTAGAGATTGCGTGCCTAGCTCGATTCTATCCATTAAGAATAAGACTTTATCGGCAGTTTTAGCATCTGCGATCAGCTGCGCTGATTTGAAGCTGGTCATTGTTTTTCCAGAGCCTGTGGTGTGCCAAACGAATCCGCCGCGCTGATTGGGGTGATCCCAATCTATTTTTGCCACGCCGTCCACAATTTTATTCGTTGCCCAGTATTGATAGGATCGCATCACTTTCAGCACTCCATCGGTGCTGTCGGCAACAGTGTAAAAACCTATCAGCTGGTGTGCCATCGGAATTGCCAGCAGGTTGGAGACGACGTCGTTCCACTGGTTAATTGGTTCGTTATTATAGTCTGCCCAGTGGAAGTAGTAGCTGGGGTTGAATATGCCGTCTGGGCCAGGATTGGCAAAATAAACCGATTCTTCTGGCGTTGATGCCACGAATACTTGGATAAGGGAGAATAATCCGCTAAATACTCCGTGATGGCTATACTCTGCGATTTGATTATAGGCTTTGCTCAGTGGGATTCCAGAGCGTTTCAGCTCGATGTGGATCACGGGCATTCCATTTATCAGGAGCATAAGATCGCCGCGGCGCTGCCCGAGAATATGCGAGTTGGTGGCAAATTTTGGTTGGCGTACGATTTGGTAACGAGATTGCCCAGCTGCTATTTCTCGGCGGTCATATATTTTGAGGGATATTTCTTTCCCGAGATGTTCTGGGTCTTGAGGGTTATCGCGCTTAATTCTCACGCTTTTGCCGTTAATAAAGCCGTTGAGTTTCAGCGGAGTGCGCAGGGCTGTGATTTGTTCGATAATTTGCTGCATTTCGGTGCGCGTGAGGGGAGCGTCGCCGAGTTTATCTTTGTGTCGATTATTTTGAAAGAGTATATCTGCCCAGTTGCTAATCAGTTTTTCTTCTGTATAGCCAGTGAGGACCTTATCCTCCCAGCCTTTGCGCTGCAGAGCGCGGATCATAGCATCTTCAAATTCTGCTTCATTGCTAAACGTCATTTTCTTCCTTAGTTTTAGCGTAGGAGATATAGATAAGGTCTTCTGCCACTCTACCAGCGAAATAACGTTTACAGCAGCTTCTGTGCCAATAAAAATGGGCGTTACTGGCACAGAAGGCTGCTTGTATTTTCAGATTTTAGCTATGGGCACCGATCGGCTGCCTTTAGCTTAAGCTGGTCAGCAGACGCATAACTGTATCAACATCTTTGTTTTCTAATTCTTGAATCACGTGCAGATAGGTTTTTTGTGTGGTGTTGATAGAGGAATGCCCTAGTCTCATTGTCACAGAAGCGATAGAGACGCCAGCAAAAAGCAGGAGGGAAGCATGGGTGTGGCGTAAACCGTGAACAGTAATCACCGGTATTTTTGCTTCGAGGCAATGCCTGCGCAAGACGTCGTTTACAGTGGAGTTGTAGACAGCAGCGGAGACGAAAATGGGTTTATCTTCGGGCAGATTCTTAAGAATTTCGCTGAAGCGAATTACTGTTTGCCAGTCGATTGGAATTTTTCTCACGGAGGTGCGGTTTTTGGTGGGCATAAATCCGCTGCCAGTTTTGTAATCCCATGTTTTCGTCACGTGTATCGTCTGGTTTCTAAAATCAAAATCGGCAGGGGTGAGCGCGAGTGCCTCTGAAAAACGCATCCCGGTTTTCGCCACAATGAGCAGGAAATAATCCCACGATATTTTTTCTCCCAGTTGAAGAGTGGCCAGCAGAGTTTGCAGCTGAAACTGGTTGAGGTATTTGATTTTCTTATCTCTGGGAGCTTTTCCTTTAATCACAGCTTTGCGTGTGGGATCGCGCGCGATCAACCCTTCATCTACGGCATCTAAAATTGCTCCTTTGAGCTGGTGATGAAAATCCATCACAGTTTGGCGTTCGTGGCTTACTGCATAATCGTTGAGAAGCTTTTGATAGGTGATTCTATCTAAATCGCACATTCTCAAATCAGGGATTAAGCGCTTAAGCCAGCGGTTAGTCATAATATATTTATTGAGGGTGACGCTGCGCACTGCGCCTTGCTTGTAGACGCTTATCCAGCGGGTGTAGTAGCTATGAAATAGTTCTTCTTTGCCGTTCATTGTTTTCCCTTTCTTTAATGCCGCATTAGTGCGACGAAAGGGGAGCATACGCTCACGCATATGCTCTGGGGTGTTTTCGCGAGTGAATTGTGCGTATTGCGCGTATTGTGTGGCGCTTGGATGCGTGTTGAATTGGTATTGCTCGGATATGTATTGGTATTGCTCGAATCGGATACGCATCGCTTGAATGTGCACTTCTTTTCTTAGCGACCGCTTTCGGAAAAATCTTAAAGCGTGGAAGAATAAATATATAACTCTTGCACGCCATGCGCGCGGATTTCGTCTTCCGATGCTTTGTATTCTCCGCATCGCGTCATCTTCCTGTTTTCGTAAAACTGCCAGTTGCAGGTGGTGTCTGTGAGAAGATAATAGGATTGTGCTCCGCATGAGCGTAAATAGTTGGTTGCACCTGCCAGCAGTTTACTTCCTACGCCATAGCCTTGAGCGTGGCCGGATACGGCAAATAGCACTAATTCGTAGGTGGTGTCGAGATTTATTTCGCGATACATATCTGCGTATCGCGAATGAAGAAAGTGATAATAATCTGCTAGCTTCTGTGCGCGTTTTTCATTGCACTCGTTGATACTGAGCAAAGCTTTATCTGCAATGTTTTGCCAATGTTTTTGGTGAGAGTGTGCCGCCTCTCCAGCTTTTGCTGCAATGAGCCCCAAAATTTGGTTGTTGTATTCTGCTACTTTAAGAAAAGTGGCTCGTTTGGCGTACGTTGCAAAATCTACGCGCCCTGCATTGAGCTTTGTCTCTTCTGGCTCGGGCATCCAAATGTCTGCGACGAGGGCAGCTGCTTTATCGAAGTCTTTTTCGTGGAAATCTCTAATATGTATCTCTTTGCTTGCATAAAGAGCCATGATTTTCTTTCTGTATCTATGCTGTATCTACGCTGTATCTGCTTGCCTGTAATTTCTGGGCACTATTTCGCAAATACAATACTCTTCTGAATATACACAGAGGTCAAATTGTCCTCTATATAACCAGCTGTCTGGAAGAAGCCAGTATAATCTTCTCCAGAACATCCCCCTGATAAAGATGTGGCAGTAACGCTCGTCATCCTTATCCGCAATATAAATTCTTTCTACAATAGTCTGGATCAAAGTGACCAGAACCTCCAGCTACCCATCTTTTATACATACTCTGCAAAGGAGAGCAGCCTTTCTTTTGTCATTTCCAAATCATGGATAGCAATCATATTGTTTTTCTGCCTTCATCCAGCTCGGACAGCTACCGCTCTGTTTCTCTCAGTTCTTCAACCAGATTTTGCAAATCCTCTTGGATAAATTGTTTGATACTGCCGTCCGCTTCACGCAGATTTCTTGTCTGTGCTGCAATATCTGCTTTCAGCTTGTCACGTTTCTTTTTAATGAGGTTATGTTCCTGTACCGTCTGAGAGTGTTCAAGGACTTTCTCGATTTTAATTTCCAGAATACTTTTGAAACGCTCGCTGTTTTCATCCGATAGATCAGCTAATATAGCTTAGCCATATACATCAGTGCTTCCTCTTTTCCAATGCCAACCCAATCAATCGATCCGCCTGATCTGCCATGAACAGCGGGATATTCAGCACATCATCGTCCAGTTTCAGATTGTCCAATGAGAAACGGATGCGAAGCTTGACTTTATCAGGGAACAGTTCCTTGAACTTCTTCATACTCTTGCTGGTTGTGTTGGCTT
>ERZ1034969.105-NODE-105-length-58802-cov-21.900216_pt1 | contig 58802 bp, 96 predicted proteins | sample MGYA00520624_ERZ1034969 | MGnify/ENA primary metagenome ERZ1034969 (study PRJEB33766, sample SAMN09781776) | gut metagenome | biome: gut microbiome | host: Homo sapiens | place: Madagascar | study: EMG produced TPA metagenomics assembly of the PRJNA485056 data...
ACATTGATGGAGAAAGACTTGTTTTGTCAAATGTTGTAAGTATGAACATAGTGCTTGATGTGGACAAGATGACGGTTTATATAGTCAAAAATGAAGTAATGGTTTTTGGCAACAAATAAACATATTACCGACTACAGATTGATTGTAGCTGCTGACCTTAGAAAGTTAAAGGTTGATAAAATTTAGAAAGGAATAGAAATTATGAAAAAGAAACTTTTAGCGTTAGGAATGACGATTTGCATTGCACTTGGGATGATAGGGTGTAGAACAGCATATGTTGTCAATCATAATCTGTCAAAAGATGGAGATGAATTCAATCTTTATCGAAAAATTACAGTTACAAATGCAAGAACAGACACAATTATGTTACAAGCAGAAGGATACATGAGCCTTAGCAATAATAACAGCAATGAGCTTGTTGTTACAATTAAAACAGGCGAGAACACATATTATAAAGATTATATATATCTTAATGATTGGACTTGTTATGTTATGGAACAAACAGAACCAGTTGGGACAGATAAGTACCATTATGAATTGGTGTTTTACCCTGAAAGACTGATACCAGATATTGATATCAAATAATATATTTCCGCTGCATAAGAGATTTGCAGTGCTACCCTAAAACAATTATAGGCAGAGGTCTATAAGCACCTTTGCTGAAAAGTGGAGGTGCTTTTCTTATGGCTAGTCAAAGCCTTATTTCCGCAGTTAATGGATATGAAAATTACATAAAGCAAAACGGAATAGACGAACAGGTAATTAATGCCTATGTAGATGCTTGTAGTGTAGCAATAAATAGCGAGAAAGATATTAAGTATGGATTACAGCTTACAGAAAAAGCAAAAGAGCTTATAGAGCGTTTCTGCAAGGATAAGACAGGCGGAACGATATGGGATTTAGAAAAGTATGCGTTTGCAAATAAAACGGAATATGAGCTGATAAATTGGTTTTACGATATTTTATTGATTGAAGCGCAAAACAAAGTTGTTGATAGTTTTTTTAGATACATAGAAAAGAAACGTGAACCTAAAGAAAGATTCTATATGCCGAGAAGAAAACAGTTTATCAAAATAGGCTTAATAGAAGCATTACAAGGAATGATTGATGATAAATATGATATTTTATGTATTTCTCTCCCACCCGGAACAGGAAAAACCACAATCGAAAAGTTTTTCCATTCTGCGGTTATAGGTTGGTACTCAAACGGATATAACCTTTTTTATTCACACAGCGGAGACATTACACGAATGTACTATGATGGCGTATATGATATTGTCACAAACGCTGACGAGTATACATGGGGAGAAGTGTTTCCTGGACTTGAAGTAACAAGCACAAATGCAAAGCTTGAACAGTTTAACGTAGGAAAATATAAGCCGTTTCAATCTGTACAATGTACATCTGTCGGTAGTAAAAATGCCGGTAAAGTCAGAGCCAACAAATTTCTGCTAGTTGATGATATGATAGGCGGCATTGAAGAAGCACTAAACCCAACCTATCTTGATAAATTGTGGGATAAATATGCAGTAGATGCACGACAAAGAAAAATACCGGACGAGGATGGAAACCCATGTAAAGAAATACATATTGCTACAAGGTGGAGCGTTAGAGATGTAATAGGACGTATTATACAAGCTTATGAGGGAAACAAGCGAGTTAAAGTAATATCCGTGCCTGATGTAGACCCAGTAACAGGAGAAAGTAATTTTGACTTTGAATTTGGTGGCTATACAGTAAAGGATTTTGAAGATATTCAGTTGCTTATGGATGAAATCTCATATCGCTGCCTGTATAAACAAGACCCTATCGAACGTGAGGGATTATTATTCCCAGATGATAAAATCCGAAGATACCTCAATCTACCACATGGAGAACCAGAGATTATCACAGCTCAATGCGATACAAAAGGCAAAGGCACGGATTATTTTGTATTGCCGGTATTACAGAAACACGGAGAAGATTATTACTGCATTGACTGTGTGTGCGATAACACAGCAGATTATGAAGAACAATATAGAAATGCCGCAGGAGTGCTTGTGAATAACAAAGTACAGGAATGTGAATTTGAACGTAATGCCGGTGGCGACAGGGTGGCTATGGAAGTTAATAAGCGTGTTGAGAGCGTAGGCTGGATATGCAATATTACTGACACACCAACGGAAACGAATAAGGAAGCAAGAATTTTTCAATGTTCTAACTGGATATTACAGCACATTATCTTTAAAGACCCATCATTTTACAAGCCTAACGAGCCTTATGGAGTGATGATGTCGCTATTAAAGCAGTATTCAGTATCAGGTAAAAAGCAATTAGATGATGTTCCAGATGTTTTCTCAAACTTTGCATTAAGAATAACGCAGAGTAACAGAACAGCCAAAGTTGAAGCAGCTATAAATCCATTTAGGAGGTATTAATATTATGATAACAAAGGAAGTTTTATCACAGTATTCAGACTTACAGGAAGAAGTAAAAGAAGTAAGACTAAAGATAGAACGACTTGAGAGAGATATAGATAAAATCGAAGCCGGGGAAATGGTTATAGATTCTGTTAGCGGCGGCAATGGCGGCAAACAGCATTTTAAGATTGAAGGCGTACCATTTCCAGAGTACAGTAGAAAGAAAACACTTCTCTATGCAAGAAAAGCCACACTGCAGTTATTGGAAGATGATTTGTTGGAAAAAACCAATGAGGTTGAAGAATTTATTGCAAGCGTTGAAGATAGCAGAATGAGAAGAATAATTAATCTTAGATTTTTAGAAAATAAGACTTGGAATGAAGTGGCTGATTATATAGGCGGCGGAAATACAGAGGATAGCGTAAGAAAAAGTTTTGTAAGATTTTTTGAAAAATAGTAAAGTTGTCCGATATGTCCGCTTTTATTAGTTTATTATTATATTGAGCAAAGCAAACTTCATAAACATATATAATCCTTATCGAAAAGCATCGTCATTTAATTATGGCGGTGCTTTTACTATGTAACGAGGTGACAATATGATTTTTTATACAAATAAAGACAAGTCAATTATGTGTCCAAACTGCCACAAGTTTTTAACTAAGGCAGACAGCAAAGACCCACGAACACATAAGTTAGCGTGTAAGCATTGCCACAAATGGATATGGTATGTGCCGAACGATGATGACAATTTTGAAATTAAAGAAGTGCCGCAGAGCAGGAGTTCTAGCGGCATGACATTTTATTAGGAGCAAGATATGAACACAATGTATTTTCAAGACCTTGTTAGAGGTTGTTATGGTAGAAAAATTGCATATACGAATGTAGATACAATAACTCGTGACAACGTTGTTAAGGTTATTGGAAGTACTATAGGTATATTTAATTGGAATAAGCCAGTTATCAAGTATTTGTGGCATTACTACAAGGGCGACCAGCCAATATTGTATAGACATAAGCTGACAAACGAAGATATTACAAACAAGATTGTTGAAAACCACGCATATGAAATTGTTCAGTTTAAGGTAGGACAAACATATGGTGAGCCAATTCAGTTTATTAGCCGCAAAGATGATGAAGCTGTTAATAAAGCTGTTGACATACTTAATGATTTTATGGCGGATGCCAATAAACAAGAAAAAGACATTAAAGCTGGAGAGTGGCAATCTGCGACAGGTACATCATTTAAAGCTGTTCAACCTAAAAATGGAGATGTACCATTTAGAATTGTAGCACCTACACCAATGAACACTTACGTTGTTTACAATGAAAGCACAGAAGAGCCTATGCTTGTCGTACAAGAGCTTAAAGACGAGGACGGAAACTGGTATAAAATGGCTTTTTCCGATACTATGTCTTTTAGAATTGTTGACAGCAAAGTAATTGAAGCAAAACTACATACATATGGAGAAATTCCTATTGTGGAGTTTCCTAATAACCACGAAAGAATATCTGATATTGAGCTTGTTATAGGTATGCTTGACGCTATTAATAATATGCAGTCTAACAGAATGGACAGTATACAGCAGTTTGTTGAGTACTGGGTTAAGTTTGTTAATTGTGACGTTGACCCAGAAACATTTGAAAAAATGAAAATGAACCACGCTCTCACAGTTAAATCTATCAACAAAGACAACAAGTCAGATGTTGAGATTATGACACAGGAGCTTAATCAAACACAATGCCAAGTTGCTAAAGATGATTTGCTTGATAATCTACAAGCTATCCTAGCAATACCTAATAGAGAGTCACAAAACTCTGGCGGCGATACACAAGGGGCAGTATCTTTAAGAGCTGGATGGGATTTTTCAAAAACTAGAGCAAAGCAAAAAGACCCTATTGTAAAATCCGCAGAGAAAAGGCTCGCGATAGTAACTTTGAATGTATTGCGATTAGCAGGGAATGATTTAAAACTATCGCCAAGAGATTTTGATGTACAAATTAATCATAGTCCATTAGATAATCTCTATACAAAGACACAAGCACTTGCACAAATGCTACAAGCGGGAATAAATCCAAGAATAGCGGTTGCAACGTGTGGATTATGGGGGGATGCGGAAAAAGTATCTTTACAATCACAACCATATTTTGATGTTCTATATAAAACAATAGATATGGTAAACAAAGAGATGAAAAAACAGCCAGAAAATAATCAACTTAATAATCAGCAAAATAAGGCAGTTATCGAATAATCGGTAGCTGCTTTTATTTTATACATTTTGCAGCTATGCGGTAAATAGCAGAAGACACAGCAGGAGCGACCTGCGGCAACAAAAGCGTGTGTTTAACGGAGGCAATTATGACAAGAGAAGATGTATTAAAACTTTTTCCAGAAGCAACAGATGAACAGATTACGAATCTTCTTAATCAGAATAATTCAGAAGTTGCAAAGGAAAAAAACAAGGTAAGCCAGTATAAGGCTAAAGCTGACACGGCAGACAGTTTGCAGAAACAACTTGATGATTTGCAGGCTGGCAATCTGACAGAGCTTGAAAAGGCAAATAAAGCCTTAGAGACGGCTAATCAGCAGATAGCGGATTTGCAGAAAAATAATGCTATCAGAGATTTGCGTGAAAAGGCTATGACTGATTTTAAGGTTACAGCAGAACAGGCAAAGGCAATCATAAAAGAAGATGGCAGCTTTGATACAGCCGAACTTGGCAAGATTATGTCCGAGAAAGAAACAGCTGCGGCACAGGCTAAGGAACAGGAAATTGCTAAAAATCAGGATATTCCGGGCGGTGGCAGTAATAAAGGCGGTGCAGACAATAAGACAAATGCTGAAAAGATAGCAGAAAGCCTTATATCTAATGCACCTAAGAACAATGACGTTTTATCACATTACATTCAGTAAATAACAGGAGGTAGGAAATGGCAAAGGAAATGAATATGCGGTATGAAAAGACTTCATACGCAGGAGATGTTCAGATTTTAAAGAGAGAGCCGAATGAAGCAATCCCATTAACGCTTGATTTTGATGGCGTAACAACCAAAAACGCACAGGGCAAGAAGATTGTTAAGGCTGGTACTCCAATCGGAGCAAATGGCAAGGCTGACAATACAGCTACAGTAGTGGGTATCTTAAGGTTTGATGTAACAGAGGACAGACCACAGGGCGTACTGCTTAAGAAAGCATACCTTAACACAAAAGTAGCAGAAGCACACTCTGGCGTTACATACGAGACAGCGGTTAAGACAGCTCTCCCAATGATTGTATTTGAATAATAACAGGAGGTAAACAGATGTTAATTAATGAAGTATTAGACAGTAAGTCTATTGCATTATCAGCGACAGAAAACGCTAGTAACCAGATACCTTATCTTGGCTTACAGTGGTTTCCAGAAAGAAAGAAACAGGGGCTTGATTTAAGCTGGATTAAGACACATAAAGGACTTCCAGTATCACTTGCACCATCTAACTTTGATACAATCCCAACACTTAGAGCCAGAGAGGGATTAAGCAAGGAAAAGACACAGATGGCATTTTTCCGTGAGGGAATGACAGTCGGTGAAGAGGAAATGCTTGAAATCGAGCGTATCCAGTCAGCAGACGACCCTTACCTTGCAAGTGCTTTGTCAAGCGTATACGACGACACCAACAACCTTGTAAGCGGTGCAGAAGTTGTTCCAGAGCGTATGAGAATGTCACTTCTTGCTACAAGCGCAGGTCACCCAGTAATCGCTATTGTGAGCGACGGTGTTCAGTATGCTTATGATTATGATAAGGATGGCTCATACGCAAAAGACCATTACGCAAAGTTATCTGGCACAAGTATGTGGAGCGATACAGCTAATTCAAAGCCACTTACAGACCTTAACAATGCAAGAAAGAAGTTACAGAAGCAGGGAAAGGTTGCTAAATATGTACTTATGAACAGCAATACATTCCAGTATCTGCTTGACAATGCACAGATAAGAAACTCAATCCTTGCACAGAACCTTACAGCAACTATTGAGGTTGATGATGATACTGTCGTTTCAGTAGTGAAGAAGAGAGCAAAGCTCACTATCGTACTTTACGACAAGATGTACATTGATGATGATGGCAAGGAACAGTATTTCTACCCAGATAACAAGGTTACACTTCTTCCAGAAGGCAATCTTGGTAATACTTGGTTTGGCACTACACCAGAAGAAAGAACTGCAAGACAGGTAGCTGATGTAGATGTAACAGTATACGGCACAGGTATTACAGTTGCCACAAAGACAGAGTATGGACCACCTATGAAGATGTCAACATTCGCTTCCGAAGTGGTACTTCCATCATACGAGAACATGGATAGCACATTCGTATATGAGGTTCATAGCGAAGAGTAGGGGGTGCAACTATGAAATATCCATATATAGTAATTCATAATGGCAAATGGTATAACGCAGGCGAAGAAGTTCCAGAAAATAACAATTCTGGGGCTTCTTTTGATTATAGCAAGACAACCATTAATCGTATGTCTACATCTGATTTACAGGCATTTGCCGCAGAACAAGGTATAGACAACGCAGAAGAACTTACAGGAGCAGAGTTAAAGAAACTGTTAATTGAGAAATTAGGGCTATAGGAGTTAGGCTATGGAATTGAAAGATACAGTAGAAATGATGAATAGTGCTGATTACAAAGAGAGATTTAAAGCGGAATATCAGCAGGTTGTTATTCGCTATCAGAAATTAAAGGCTATGCTTGAAAAGTGGGATGCTGGAAAACTTGATTTTGAACCTACATGTCCTAGAAGCACTTACAATATGCAGATTAAAACAATGACAGATTATATTGCAGTTCTTGAAGCAAGAGCGGTAATGGAAAATGTAGAGCTTTAGAAAGGGCTTGAATTATGGCAGAATACACCACATTAGAACAGGTCAAAATCAGACTTAAACAATTTCATATTGAAACCATTGAGAATGATGATGAAACAACATCTGATGTGGTAGTGTTCGATAACAAAGAAGATAATCCAGTAATCGAACAGCTTATTAAACAGGCTACAGAAGATGTAAAGGCAAGAAGAAATTACCCTGACAGTTACACAGACGAAATGATAACCGAGGATTTGAAGAAGTTTGAGAGCGTTATCGTTAATCTGGCTGTCTATGACCATTCACAGGCAGGCGAAGCATTTATGGCAAGCTACAATGAAAATGGTGTCAACAGAACTTGGAGAGATAGAGACAGCTTATTTGTCGGGGTATTTCCTTTTGCTAAAGTGATATAGAAGATTGTGCGTTACCAATATGGTAGCAGGCGGCACACATTAAGGGTGGTGGGCGGTGTGCCTATTAATTTTGCAGGAGATATAAAATGAAAGAATTTTTATTACAAACTTATACCATAGTGTTACCGATATTACTTGGTTATATAGTTTGGCTTCTGAAGCAACAGAAAAAAGACAAAGACGCCAATAGCAAAGGTACAATGTTGCTTTTGCGAGTACAGCTTATCGAATATCACGATAAGTATATGAAAATAGGTGAAATACCATCTTACGCCTATGATAATTTTGTTGAAATGTATAACGCATATCACGCATTGGGCGGTAATGGAATGGTAACCAAGATGTATAACGAAATACAAGAAATTCACTTAAAGAATGGAGGTAAAGACTAATGGATATAACATCAGTATCAACAGTAATTGCAATCGTTGTAATTACATATCTGATAGGCTTAGGAGCTAAGGCAATTCCACACATTAAGGATAATTATATTCCTATAATCGTAGGTATTGCAGGTGGTATCTTAGGCATTATAGGTATGTATGTAATACCTGACTTTCCGGCAAATGACATTCTCAATGCAATAGCAGTAGGAATTGTGTCCGGATTATCAAGCACAGGTGTTAATCAGATTTATAAGCAGGTAAAAAACAATGCTTGACATTAATAAGCAAGCTATGAAGTATTCACTTCAAGGACAGACAGTAACTATCTATGAAAGAGACGATGAGGGCAATATTCTTTATGAGGGATATACAGACACAGAAGGCAACTTTATTCCTTATCTTGATGATGAGGGAAATAAGATACCCAAAGTTCTTGAAGAGAAAACAGGCTTTTCAGAGCCGGTCGATTTCAAAGCAAACATATCATTCAGCGGTGGAGAAGCGCAAAGCAAGGAATACGGCTTTGATACCGCTGATTTTGATGCTATTTTGCTGACAGATAGGAATATGTTGCCTATTCAAAAAGGCGACCTTATCTGGCTTGATAGCAAGCCTACATACACATCTGATAGTCTTGTTGATGAAACATCGGCAGACTTCACTGTTGTAGGCACAAAGCCAGCATTGTATTCAACTAAGTATATGCTTAAAGCAGTTGTAAAGTAGGTGCATTATGGAAGACGCAACAATTAATGTTTTAGGAACAGAATATGCTATTGAACTAAGAATGCTTAACAATGAAGATATTGACGGCTTTTGCGACAATACATCAAAGTTAATAGTAATTCGTTCTGATAACCATAATGAAGTGGGTAATTTTGTAGAATTGCAGAAAAAACAATTAAGACACGAAATAATACACGCCTTTCTATCTGAAAGCGGATTACAGTGTAATTGGCAACATATGGAACAATTTGGACACGATGAAACAACTATTGATTGGTTTGCAATTCAGTCACCTAAAATATTCAGAGTATTTGCAGAATTAAAGCTGCTTTAAGGTGGTGTAATATGGCTAGACATACAATTAATATATCTCTGTCTGAAAAGTCCGTAAATGAAACTATCAGACAGCTACAACAGTATAAGCAGAGTTTGCAATATAAATGTGAATTGCTTGTTGGACGATTAGCAGAATTAGGCAACAAAGCGGCAATTATGAGTGTTAATGAAAGCCCTTTAGGTAGAACAGTAACATTAAGAGTTGACAGAAAGCCTATTCAAGATGGCTACCAAGCTGTTTTGATTGCTACAGGTAAAACTGTTGAGGTAGAAGACAGAGAGCCATTTTACACGCTATTAGCGATTGAATTTGGTGCAGGTATTTACTACAACAGCGGCAACGAAAACCCAAAAGCTAATGATTTCGGCTTGGGTGTAGGAACATACCCAGGGCAAATACATGCATTTGAAGATGGCTGGTACTACTTAGGTAATGATAATCAATGGCACTACACACACGGCGTTAAAGCTACAATGCCTATGTACAACGCTACAATGGAGATTATTAATCAGTATAAGCAGATAGCAAGAGAGGTATTTAGTTAATGGCAAATGCAAACGATTGGGCGATAGACCTCGAGAATACAGTCACAGCACTTGTCAAGGCTAAAACCCTAACACAATTAAAGAAAACATACCCAAAGATAGCCATAACCAATGAGGGAGAAAACAGCGGCCAAGCGGTATTTCCAACAGTATACATTCATTTATTGCCAGCAGTTGAACAAGGACAAACGCTTGACGGACAGACAATTAACGCATTGTTAGCGACATTTCAAGTGGATGTTACCACTAACACAAGCAAGTCCGATTGTCGTAAGGTTATGACAGTAATTACGGATACATTCAAGACAATGAGATTTCAAGGCAATGCAATGCCAGAGTTCTCAATCAGTAATAAAGTACACAAGAGTACCGCTAGATTCAGACGAATAATAGCGGCGAATGACAGATTAATGTAACCAAGAGCAGAAATGCTCTTATTTTTTTGCAAATTTTTAGGAGGTAGACAATGGCAGATACAGCAGTTGCAGGATTAAGCACACTGGGCGTTACTTTTTCCTATGGAGTTGAGACTACAGCAGGCACAAAGCCAACATCATTTAAGTTGCTTACAAGAATTAACTCTATTGATGAAATTACAGTAACGCCAGAAGCAATAGACGCTTCGGCACTTGAAGATAAGCAGACAAGAAACATTGCAGGCAGAGATACAGTTACAGATACAGTTGCGGTAACAGTTAATAAGACAGACGCAACAATCGCCGAATGGAAAGCTCTTATTGAAGCATACAATGGATTAACAGGTGGAAAGAGAATGTGGTTTCAGGAGATTACTCCGGGAATAACAGACGCAGAATTTTTTGTAGCACAGCCACCATCAAAGCTGCCAATCACAAGTAAGGAGCAGAACGGACTTCTTACAATGGCTATTAACCTTATCATTGAGGATATGGTAGGAACAGACACAAAGGTGGAGCCAACATCGGGGGAATAGTGAGCCAATCGACTAAATCAAAGGCTGTGTCGATTGGTGGCACAAACGCCAAAACAGCCGACTACACATCATATCTTGATGATGTAACAGAATAATTAATTTAAAAGGTAGGTGCGGTGTAAAATCCGCACCTTTCCCTATATGGTGATAGGGTGGGAAAGGGTAAAAATTATGATGAATATTAATGTAAATGGAAAAGAATACAAGATTGAGTTCTCTTTTGGTGCGGCAGAATGTGAAAGTATTGTGCAGAAGATGTTTGCGGTTGTAAGCGGTTCATATTTAATGACAGAAACGGATAAGAATGTTGCACAGGCTACATTCAACGGACTTACAAATATGGTGTCTGACATACCTAAGATTTGTATTACAGCTATTTATGCAGGCTGTATTGACAACAATCCTGTAACTATGGACGAAGCAAAGGAACTCACTAGAGCATATATTACAGAAAAGAGAAAGATAGATAAAAGTTACGGATACAGAACATTATTCGAGGAAATCAAGAAAGCGATGGAAGATGATGGTTTTTTCGAGTTGAGCGGAATAACAGCGATGTTAGAGGAGATGGCGAACAACATAGAAGAAGCGACACAAGAACAGAAGAAGCCGACAGTAGTTCCACAAGACCACAAGAAAAAGCAGACTTCCACAAAATAATATGGGAAGAACACTTTGTTTTAGCCAGTTCACTAGGCGTTAGTTATACAGACTTTCTAAAAATGACACCTAAAAAGCTATGGGCGGTTGCAGAGGGAAAGAAACTTGAAAGACAACGAATGGATTCGGACATATGGCTTGCGGTAGGTAACTACATACTTCCAGCAATCAAGATAGGTGTTAGAAGTGGTGCATGGGGCAAGGGTGAACTTGAATACCCAGATAAGCCTATTTACAGCGATATAACAAAACGAGAAAGCACCGAAGATGAAATACAAAGAAAGAGAGAAGAGTTTGCTTTGAATATGAAAATTCGTAAAGCAAACTGGGATTTAACACACCCTAAAAATGATAAGCCGGAGGTATAAGCGTGGAATTAGATTCGTTAGAAGTCAAAATTACCGGTACTGCCACGAAAGCTATCAATTCTGTTGATAAACTGATAAATCAGCTTACAAGGCTGTCAACATCACTTGCAACTGTGAATGGCTCATCACTTAGTAGCCTTGCAACTGGCGTTAGTCAGTTAGGTTCTGCTATGCAGAATATGAATGCAGGAACAGCAGATTTTACAAGGCTTGCTAAGAACATAACAAAGATAGGTTCTGTTGATTCAGTTGCACTAACTAACACAGCTACATCACTTCAAGCTGTCACAAAGGCAGTTGCAAGCATATCAGCTATACCACAGAATGCAACGCAGGTCACAGAATTTGCAAAGTCGCTAGGTAAGCTAGGCAATAAGAGTATAGAAAACGCCGTTGTAAACATTCCTAAGCTAGGTAATGGTTTAAATGGCTTAATGACAACGCTATCAAGAGCACCAACAGTAAGCCAGAATGTTATTCAGATGACTAACGCATTGGCTAATTTAGCAAGCCAAGGTAGCAAGGTGGGTGTTTCTTCAAACTCACTTCAAAAGTCGCTGTATGGCGTTTCTACAAGTGCTAGGACAGCAAGTAAGAGCAGTTGGAGTTTGGCAAGTGCCATAGGTAAGTTTTACGCCACTTATTTTATGATAATTCGTGGCAGTAAGAAACTTATAGAAGCTATTAAGTCAACAACAGATTACATTGAAGCATTCAACTATCAAGCGGTTGCGTTTGGCAAAATCGGTTCAGAATGGGATAAGGATTATGAAAAGTACGGATATGATAACGCTACGGCATATGCAGAAAGTTTTCAGAACAGAGTAAATGATACTCTTGGAAAACTATCTGGACTTAAAGTTAATGTTCAAGGTGGTTTGCTTGAAGAAAGCGGAGCAAAAAACTTAGGACTTAACATACAAGAGATAACACAGTATGCTTCACAGTTAGCTTCTGTCACTAATTCATTAGGGCAGACAGGCGAAGCAACAACAGCTATTACAAAGTCAATGGCAATGCTTGCAGGCGATATAAGCTCACTTTTCAATGTGGACTATAAAACGGTTGCACAGAACTTACAAAGTGGCTTAATCGGTCAATCAAGGGCATTGTATAAGTATGGTATTGATATTACTAATGCTACATTAGCGACATATGCTTATAACTTAGGAATTTCCAAGTCGGTGTCTGAAATGACACAGATGGAAAAGCAACAGTTAAGAGTATTAGCGATATTAGACCAATCAAAAGTATCATGGGGGGACCTTGCTAACACAATTAACAGCCCATCTAATATGATGAGACAGTTTAGTAACAATATGAAAGAAGTAGGAATGGTAGCAGGACAGCTATTTATCCCAATTCTTTCAAAGGTTATGCCAGTTGTAAACGGAGTAACTATTGCAATCAAAAGATTATTAGTCAATCTTGCTTCTTTAATGGGCGTTAAGATTGACTTTGAGAGTTTCGGACAAAGCGGATATAAAGACACATCAGACGGCTTAGAAGATATTTCAGACGGCTATCAAGATGTGGCTGATTCTGCTAAGAAAGCCACATTATCCCTTATGGGTTTTGATGAAATAAATAAATTACAGGACGATACAAGCTCAAGCAAGGGTTCAAGTGGTGGCGGTGGTAGCAGTATTGATTTGACAGATGATATTGCTAAGGCGGCGGCTGATTATGAAGCGGCGTGGAATAAAGCATTTGCCAATATGGAGAATTCAGCGGTCGCTTGGGCTGATAAGATAGAGAAAGCACTTGAACCTGTTAGGAAAATATTCAAAGATTTTGCAATTGGGGATTTTTATGCAGCAGGAAAAGACACATCTAACCTTGTGGCAGGTATATTTAACTGGTTCGCAAAGGCTATAGACGATGTACCTTGGTATACAATCGGACACAATATAGGAGAGTATTTAGCTGGGCTTAATTGGCTTGAAATATTCTCAAGCCTTGGCAATGTGTTATGGCAAGCTATTAAAGGGGCTATTGAATTATGGAGTGGCTCATTTACAGCAGCACCAATTGAAACGACCTTAATAACGGCTATAGCGGCGTTAAAATTTACAGGCTTAGGAAGTGTTTTGAAAAAGAAATTTATTACAGTGATAGGAACAAGTATCAAAGGTGCTTTAAAATCATTTGGCTCAGGTAGCATAATATCAGGAATAGGCGGATTACTTACAACAGATATAGGTACTATTATAGGAGCAGGAACAGCGACAGAAATAGGTTTAACTATAGGTGCAGGAATAGTAGGTGGAATAATAGCTGCTATTGCTGGATTCAACTTAGGTAATTGGCTTAATGAAAAATTAACAGGCGAGAAAATAGATATGTCAATGTTTGACCAAATAGCATATCTTATAAAAGCACCGTTCGAAGATTTGCCTAGCTTTATTGACGGAGTAATAGAAACTATTACATTCGGGCACAAAGATGATATAGCAAATTGGTGGACCGCAAGTGTTGCGCCGTGGTTTACTAAGGAAAAATGGGGAGAACTGGGAGACAACATAAAAACATCTTTAAGCGAAAAATGGAACAGTTTTTCAGATTGGTGGAGCAATACAGCTATTGTTAGCTGGTGGAATAATAATGTTGCACCGTGGTTTGAAAAAGAAACATGGGTTGACGCTGTTGACGGAATGAAATTAGGAATACAAGAAAAATGGGATTCAATCGTTGGTTGGTGGAACAGTCTTGCAATTGTTTCTTGGTGGAGCAATGATGTGAAACCGTGGTTTACTAAGGAAAAATGGGAAAACTTGGCTGACGGAATTAAAAAAGGCATTCAAGGGAAGTGGGATGATGTTGTAGATTGGTGGGATAGCAAACCAGCACTTCAACGCATTTCTGTGGCTATCGAAGATTTTAAAACTAAGATACAGAACGCTTGGAACAACTTTAAACAGTGGTGGAATGATTTAGGACTTGAATTTCCACACATTGATACACCACACTTTAAGATTGACGGAGAATTTAGTCTTGCGCCACCTAAAGTACCAAAAGTCAGTATTGATTGGTATGCAAACGGCGGATTCCCAGGCAAAGGACAATTATTTGTCGCAAACGAAGTTGGACCCGAAATGGTTGGTACTATGGACGGAAGAACAGCGGTAGCTAACCAACAAGAAATTACACAAGGTATTGCTAATGCGGTTTATCCAGCGGTTTACAATGCAGTTGTAGCGGCTATGTCAGAAGCTAACAACAATGTAAACATAACATTACAAGGTGACGCTGATAAATTGTTTACAATGGTGCAGGATAAAGCTAATAACTACACTAATATGACAGGACAAGCGGCTTTTCCATATTGATAAGATAAATGTATTGTGTTATTCTTTTGCTATATAAAAAGCAAAGGGGTAATGCAATATGGGAGATAAAAAACAGAAAAAGAAAGACAGTAAACTTAGCATAGTGGCAGCGGTTATGGCACTTTTTACTTTTACAATTCCAGTAGCACTTATATTAGCTATTGTGGATTTGATTAAAAGCAAAGGAAATAGGTCGCAAAGGCATTTAGGCTCTTATTTTACAATTATATTTTCAATATTAATGTTGATAGTAGTAATTGACAGAAATGGAAATAATAACAATGCAGACGGCATAAATGTCACTAAACAAGCCACTACAACAGAACAGAACACAGATACAGTTACATATGATAATACAACGCTCAAATACCTTAAGCACGAAGTAATAACAGATAACAATGGAAGAGAGGTTGTTGTTGTCTATTTTGACTTTGCAAACAATTCAAAAGATAACACAGCTTTTGCGTATAATTATGATGTTACATGCTTCCAAAATGGCAAAGAACTTGACTATCCGCTAGTTAGTTTTGACATTGACGAATACAATAATATTGCAAGAGAATTACAGACAGGTGCAAATATTACGGTTGCAAGAATATACATACTGGAAGATAAGAGCAATGTTGATTTAGAAGTTACACCGTTAGGCGGTAATAAAAAACTTATGAAATTAACATTAGAATTGCAATAGGGGAAATGCATATGTCAGTGAAAAAAGATTTAAACGAAATGTTAGAAGCAATAGGAGTGAAGAAGAAGCAACAGCCACAAATTCAACACCCACTAAATCCTAACTTTAAAGGAGTGTACAGAGCGACAGAAAACGGCTTAGTTGAAGTATATTGTCCAAGATGTAACAGTTGTGACTGTTCTCACACGCAGATTACAACAACTGTACCGCAGAAATCCAAAACAAGATATACTGTTAATTTGAACCCTTTAAGACCATTTACTTTGGTTAATAAGAAAAAAAGGTTAAACAGCAAGGCGGAACTTATTCACAGCATAGATTTGTATGTAACAGATGTGGACTGATTTTTTGGTAAATAAAAAGGCTGTCAGTCCGACAGCTGACAGCCAAAAGTTACAATACCGCTTAAACAAGCAGCATAGATATTATATAACACTAATTGAATTAACGCAATAGAAATATTAAGGAATGTATCAGAAATGGTGCATTCCTTTTTTAATGCCTTGAAAGGGGTGGTTTGATTGATTGACGCAGTTGTGATTGAAGGGGTTAGATTCCCAGTAGCATATAACGGCTACACATACAGCAGAAATAAGATATGGTCTAAGAATACAGGAAGAAATGACTACGGAGAAATGGTCGGTACGATTGTAGCACTCAAAGACAAGATTGAACTGCAATTACCGCCGCTAACAGGTGAGCAGGCACTGTTGCTTGATAATGTGGTAAGCGACATAGATAACCCTTATCCAACAGCACAAGTCTTATTCTTAGGTGGCACACAAAAGGAAATGACAATATACACAGGAGATGTGACATATCCGTATCTTACAAGAGCAAAGAATGAGGACGGACTTATAGTCGGAGCAAAACTAAGTTTGATTCAGAAATAAAGGAGAGTTCCACATGAAACTTAAAACAAGTGAATTAGTAGACAGATTTCAGAACTTAAGTAATATATCGCATGACAAGACTACAGGTAGAATTGCTATGGCTGTTATGTGCAATATTAAGGCATTAGAAGAACTGTATAAGACAACACTACAGACCATAGAAGATACTAAGATTAAGTATGCAGATAAGGACGATAAAGGTAATCCAGTTATCAATGATAATCAGTATCAGATTACACCAGAGAACTTAAAGAAGTTACAGGAAGAGCTACAAGAAATCAATAAGCAAGAGATTGAAGTACCTGACATGACAATGCTTCCTATGGACGCATTCGATAAATGCGAAGAAATTACACCAGCTAAATTATACTCAATCGAGTTTATGATAAGTCATTAATTAATCAATAAAGGCGGTGTAGAATGAAGATATTAGACACAGCTATGACGGAAATTGTTAAGGGAAATAGTGCAAGATACTATTCTAAGTATGTCGTTGATGGAAAAGAACATACTGATACGCTTAACAATTTCAAGTTTCAAAACATGATAAATCCCAATAATGAAATCACGATAGGTAACACTTGCGCAAGCAGTGTTACCTTTTCTATTTATATGCCAGCAATAGGTCTTGAGAATAAGGAGATTACCATATTCGAGGGCGTTAAGGTTGGTACAGAAATTAAGTATATTAAATTGGGAATATTTACAGTTACTAGACAGACGAGTGACGGAGAATACACAAACTATGAAGCATACGACAGAATGTATAAGGCTGACATGCCTTACTTCTCGGATATGGCATTTCCTAGCACAGATAAAGCTATTCTTAATGAGATATGTGGCAAGTTAGGTATATCTTTAGCAACAAATATAGTCACAGCACATACTATCAGCGACAAACCACAAGGATATACCTATAGAGAAATTATCGGTTATATGGCTATGTTGCAAGGCTGTAATGCGGTAATTAATTCTGACGGAAACCTTGAATTAAGGTGGTATAAGGATAGCGGTTATGTACTTGACGGACATAAGTATTATCAGCAGGGCGTTACATTCACAACGAGTAAAGATTTTATTATACAGAAACTGACATGTAATAATACCAAGAGTGGTTCCACAGAACAAAGCGAGATAACAGTTGGCGACGGAGCAACAGGATTAACATTCGCAAATCCATTTATGACGCAAGCGATTCTTGACGAAATCTATAAAAAGATAGGTGGTTTCACATTTAGACCGCTTACAGTTAAGTTTGTTGGCGATTACCGATTGGAAGTCGGAGACATTATAACTGTCAATAAGGGCGGCGTTGATTATAAAGTGCCTATAATGCAGATTACGCACGAATGTGACGGCGGACTTATGGACACTGTCACTTCTATAGGCAAATCTGACACAGAGAATACAAGTGTTGCTTCTGGTCCGATAACTAAGCAAATGGAGCGATACTATGCCGACTTAATCCTTGTAAACAAAGCACTTATTAATAAGTTGTCTGTTGATGAAGCTGATATAAGATATGCTTCTATCGAAAACCTAAAGACTGTTAATGCTGATATTGAAAATCTTAAGACAAATAAGCTAGATGCAACATATGCAAAGATTATTAATGCCAATGTAGAAAGCCTTAAGGCGGCTAATGCTGATATCACTAACCTTAAAGCAAATATGCTTACGGCAGATATAGCAGATTTAAAATATGCACAAATTGATTTTGCAAATGTAAAAGGGCAGGTTGTTACAACCTCACTTATTAAAGATGGTGCGGTAACTAACGAAAAGGTACAAAGCCTTTCCGCTAATAAACTGACAGCTGGTACTATTGACGCTAGTAAGATTACAGTTACTAACCTTAACGCTGATAACATCACAGTAGGTACAATCAATGGTAAGCGTATCGGAACAGGTTCTTTATCTTTAGATAAATTAGCCGAAGAAGTACCGACTAAGGAATACTTAGATAGAGTGCAAGAAGAGTTGCAAGGTCAGATTGACGGAAACATTGAGACATTCACTAAGACAGAAATACCTACACTTAACAATGAGCCAGCTATTAATTGGACGGATAACGCCACAAGAAAAAAACATATAGGCGATATCTGCTATGTAGTTAATCCAGCTTCAAGCGCAGACGGATATTCATACAGATTTGCTAACACTGGCACAGAACAAGCACCTGTATATGAATGGGTATTAATTAAGGATAGTGATGTCACTAAGGCACTACAGGACATTATCAACATCAATGGCGAGATTACAGGCATTAAGAAGTTTGATGAAACAGTTTCTTCTTGGCAGACGAATACTAATAGTGAATTATCCAGCCTCAAGACACGAACAACAAGCCTTGAAACCGACATGGGAAACAAGGTTGATACTACGACATTTAATGAGGTTAAGCAGACTGTTGATGAAAACAGTAGTAACATAACTAAAATGACTGAAACGCTTTCTGAAAAAGCTGATAATAGTACAGTCACTACATTAAGCAATACTGTTAACAGTATTAAGCAGACAGCAGATAGCAATACATCAAGCATTTCAAATCTTACGAGTGCAGTTGAGAAAAAAGCTAACCAAGATGAAGTTACAACCATATCTAATAAGCTGACAACTGTTGAGCAGAACTTAAATGGCTTGGCAGTTAATGTCACAAATCAATACCAATATATTGACAATCAGCTTAATGGCAATCATAAGATATACGAAATTGCACATGCACCTACTAAAGATAATTATCCAGCTAATGAATGGAGCATACAGGTATATCCAAGTGATGATATGTACCCTAGCGACAACACATGGGAGTACACAGAAGATGAGTATGAGAAGTATGTTGGAACTATTGCATACTGGAAAGACCAACAGAGAGCATGGCGATTTATAAGAAAATCTGACGGTTCGCATGATTGGGTCGAAATTAGTGCAACTGAAACAACATATCTTCTCAACCAGAATGCCACATTGAGAATTGATGTAGACAATATTAGCACAAGCCTATCTTTGTTTACAACTAATGTTCAGAACAATTATACAAAAACTGAACAACTTGATAACTACATCAAACAGCTGATTGAAGATGATAGCACTGAAACAAGTATTGTGCTTAAAGGTGAGTATACAACACAAGATTCACTCGGAAATACGCTTAAAAGCTACGCTACAACAGCAAGTCTTGATTTGTATATTAAGAAAGACCCAACAAGCGGAGAACTTAAATCTGCCATTGAAGCTATTGCGGACGACATAACACTTAATGCAAGTGGAACAATTAACATTAGTGGTAATAAGTCTGTTAATATTAATGGCAATCTGTTTACATTAACATCAACCAATACTATTATTTCAGCAGATGGCTCAATAGACTGTAAGAAGTTGAAAGCTGTTAATGCTGATTTAGAAGGCACATTTAAAAATGTAAATGTAACCACAGAAGGTATTACAATGACCACTACTCTTATTGGTGGCGAATACCTTATGAAAAGTAGCACTGGTGCTTATTTGCGAATTCAAGGACACTATATAGGTCTATCAAACGAAAATGGAACAAAAGATGTTGTAAGCATTAGACGTGATGGAATATATGTTGATGAATATTATTATATTAAAAGTGGTGGTTCGTATTGGGATTTGATGGATTGGATAAGACATAGTAAGAAAGCAGGTACGGTAGATATAAGTGGAAACGACTGTTATATCGAAGGATACTATTATATAAGGCATAATGGTGAATGGTGGAAATTAGAAGACTATATAAAAGACATAATGAATAATTAATATAAATCCGCACAGCGGTAGAAAGGAATTAAAATATGCTAAGTATAACAAAGACAACTAATTTAAGCGGAACGTCAGTGATTAACGGTCAATCAGCTATGACAATGTATGCGGCTGTACCAGAAACTGGCTCACTGACAATTAGTCAGACAATCACTAACAAGGAATTATACCTTGCAAACCAGACACAATGCGATAATGATTATGAGAATTTCAAACTGGAAGTCAACAAGCTGTTAAAGAACGAACAACAGACAATTGATTCAGATACAACAAATATAACAGGAACAGTAACAGAGTAAATCATCAGAGAGTGTGGGTTTAAACCTACGCTCTTGCTTTTAGGAGGTAAATTATGAGCTTAACAGGATTTCTTTCATACAGCCGTGTAAATTGGCAACAATCACCAAGTAAAAGCACTCCTTGGAATGCGACAAACTTAAATATTATGGACGCAGGCATTAAGAATAACAATGACATGATTAGCAATCTTCGTGATGAAGTTACGCAACTAAACAGTAATTATGTATTATTGAGTTCACAAAATGATTTTTCAGATGGTAAACACGATGAATATCTAGGCGAACATGCGTTAATATTATGTGATAATATCAGAAATTATAAATTTATATTGGCAATAACGGCATATTATTCAAATATACCACAAGCAGTATATGGTAGTCTTTTTATGCCAACTTGTTTATTCATAGCTGCACCTGAATATAAATATTATGCAACCAATTCATTCGATTCAGGCACTTTAAATTTTGATGCTATCCAATATGAGACCGATACTCAATGTAGAGTAAGAAATTCATCAAAATACCCAATCGGGATTTATGGAGTTAAGTAATACTGTTAGACATATATTAATCTCACATTTACTTTTCCCCCTTTAAGGTCTATAGAACGAACACCATAATTTCCATTATACAGTAATTAAATTGCTCTCCATGCACTCCAAACACTTCCGCTTGTATTATAATTTGCATTTCTTATTGCGATTTTGTTTGAACCAAAACCAATAGCCATTTGAACGCCATACGTAAGCTGCTGCTGATTAATCACACTAGAAAAACCAATTAGCAAAAAGGCATTTCCATCTAGCAAAACGGTTGTAGGAAGGGTTCCTTCTGTATAAGTAGCTAAACAACGAAGAATATAACCTGATGTATTATTAATTTTATCTATATTAATTTTATTGTTATTGCTTGAACCATGAATTATACCAAGTTCAACCATACCTATATTAGTAATATTACTGTTTAGTTGCGGAATAAAAATAAGACAAAGGGTATTGACAAAAATAAAATTACATGATATACATTCCTCTTGCAATAATATTATTATAAGGGGTATATATCATGGAAGCAAAGGAAAAGTTACAATTGCAACTTTTACGGATGATGTCAAATGCACTTTCAGATGAACAGCTTAAAACACTTAAAGATAGCATGTCGGCGGTAATGTACGATTATGGCGTTACAGAAATTGACGACGCAGAACTGGCACAGTATGAGGGCAGTAAGACAGAACAGCTTATCAAATACTATACTGTTAGCAAACTAGCTTCCAACACAGACAGAGAAACGATTGTGCAGTATGTCAGAGTTGTTAAACAGCTTTGTGACATATGTCACAAGGAATTGGACGAAATTACCAAAGAAGATGTAAGGTATTTCCTTATTGAATACGCACGAAAGAATAATATTAAGACAAGCACTATGGATAGCAAAAGGCGGTATTTATCATCAGTTTACAGTTACTTATACGCTAATGAAATGATAACTAAAAATCCTATGTCGGCAGTCGAACCGATTAAGACCAAAAAGGTTATTAAAAAGCCACTGACTGATGAAGAAATTGAAAGGTTGAAACTGGCGTGTAAGTCAAAAAGAGACTTAGCAATCCTTGTCTTATTCTTGGAAACTGGCGTGCGCGTAAGCGAATTGAGCCGAATTAACATATCGGACATAGATTTTATCCGCAGAGAAATCAAGATACTTGGCAAGGGCAATAAGGAACGAATCGTGTTCTTTACAGGTAAATCTTATGTAATGCTCACGGAGTATCTTAAAGATAGAGAAGATATCAACAATGGAAATGTCTTAACCTTATGGGGAACAGACAGACCACTGTTTGTCTCAAGTAAGGCACCTCACGAAAGACTACAAAAAGCAGGAATACAAAGAACGATAACAGACCTAAGAGAAGCAAGTGGCGTACACAGAGTACATTGCCATTTACTTAGGGCGACATACGCAACAGCATTAGCAAGGCGTGGGGTATGCATAGATGTTATAGCCAAACTTTTAGGACACGCTAATCTACATACAATAGATAGATATGTACTTATCGAACATGACGAACTGCAAGAAGCAATTCGCAAAGTTGGTAGTGCCGCGTAACATTAACAATATAATATTTGCAATCAAGCACCTTAGTGGAAACACTGGGGTGCTTTTTTGATACACATTTTTCTAGGTTTAGGAGGTAATTTATGAGTAAATTATTCGGAATTGACACATCAAGATGGCAGGGAGATTTCGATTTTCAGAATGCAAAGGATAATGAGGGCGTAGACTTTGCCATTATCAAGGCAGGCGGTGCTGATGATGGTTTATATGAAGATAGAGAGTTTGAGAACAGCTATAACAAGTTGGAAAGTGCAGGGATTCACAAGGGAGCCTATTTCTTTGGTAACGCATTAAGCGATAATGAAGCTGTAAATGAAGCTAGGTACTTTGCACAGCTATTAGCAGGCAAATCATTCTGTTATCCGGTATTCTATGATGTTGAAGCAGGCATGGTTACTGGCAATGACCTTACAGACATCATTATGGCATTCCTTGATGAAATGAGAAACGCAGGATACAAGAATGTCGGCTTATACTCATATGAGAATTGTATTAACAATTATGTAGACATTTCAAGAGTAAAAGAAGCTGGTTATGCCGTTTGGGTTGCAAGATATTCAGATATAGAGCCAAGAATCGCTGTTGATTATGATATGTGGCAGTTCGGCGGAAGCGTTAATTATCTTAGAGACACGCAGATTAACGGTCAGACAGTAGACCAGAACTATTGCTATACTGATTATTGTACAGACCATATTGTCGAAGAAGTTACAGTGCCAGACTATGAGCCAGTGCCAGACACTAAGTATCATAAAGGCGATACAGTTAAGGTTATTAACGCTATCCAGTACGATAATGGAGAGCCATTCGGTACTTACTATGACGAGTACAGCGTCTTATCTGCTAATGGCAGAAGAGTTGTTATCGGCATTGGCGGCGTAACTACTGCTGCTATTGATGAGGATAACATCAGCCTTATTAAGTGCATTTATGACAACGACAATGATATCAACACAGATACAGTAAGTCGTGGTGATGGCAAGAAGGTTAGAGTGCTTGATAATATCGACTATGACGGTGTAAGATTTGCGACATATTATGATGAATATGATGTGATTGAAGAGAGTGGGGATAGAATTGTTATAGGCATCGGCACAGCAATCACAGCCGCAGTAAATATTGCTAACCTTGAATTTATTGGCGGTTCTGATGATACACCTACAGATATCCCATTCAGTGCAGATATTGAAGAGGGCAACACAGTAAGATTTGTCGGAAACACAGATTATGACGGCACAGCTATTAAGGCTTGGTTTGATGAATACACAGTATCAGAAAGAAGCGGAGACAGAGTTGTGCTTGTACATGACGGAGAGTTATTCGCAGCGGTCAATGTAGCTGATTGTGAATTAGTCTAATTTTAATAAAATACCGGGAGCGTAAATACTCCCGGTAAATTCTTTTAGCTATTCAAATCTATCATAACAGCTATAACAGCAGGAATAGTTGTTATAGTACCGTTAGAATTTTTAGATTCCATTCCACCCTCAAGGAGTGTTCCGTACATTGTTACATTGTCGCCAACAAGCAAATTATAATCAAAATCGTCTCTATAATATGTCAAAACAACAGTATCATCATTATTGCCATTAACAGCTAAATAATAGCAGGCAATATATTTACTGGATTCTTCACCAGTATGCGTATTTCCGTTTTTATCTTCGGCCTCCCCATCGTATTTTAATTCTGCTACAATATTGCCTGTCAGCTTTAATTCTTTATCAATATACTTATTAGGTGTACGTTTGAGCATTTCAACAGTTATATCATCAAGATATACACTTTTGTCTCTTGATAATAATGTTTCTTGCTCTGTCTGGGCTTCATTGGTACTTTCAATATTACTATCAGAAGTACCATTCTGACATGCTACAAGGCTCAATAAGCACATAACAAGTATAATGCTTACAATTCTCTTTTTCATAGGCAATCCCCCGAAATTTAATTTTACTAATCATATCACAATATACATAATTTGTCGAATGCTGTCGAAACTTGCGATATCTTTAAGTTGATTTTTACATTATCAGTATTTATAATAATAATTGTCCGAAAGAGTTCGGACGAAATCTTCAAGTTTCGGCTAGGTGGCACTGTTTGATTGGCGTTGGCAGTGTCACCGCTGAAAACTGTTAATCTACTGGGGGTAGGTTGACATGCAAGAACAGATGTTCTATAATAACGCTATCACTACCAGTGTTATATCGTGCAATAACAATAAGGGGGATATATGGAGAATGAGGAATACAGACAGAAGATAATCGAATTAATCAATAATTGCAATAATAATCATTGGCTAAAAACAATATACAGCTACATTAAAGCACTTTTAAAGTAAAAGAAAAAGACCGAAGGTAAATTCCTCGGTCTTTTTAGAGTTGAGCGTCAAATATGAATTGTCGAGAAACATATTTTGAGAGCACTTCCCTTTAAACTTATTTTTAGTCTTTTCCCTGATTGCTATATTATCACTCCTTATTTATCAAGTCAATCAGTTTTTCCAAGCTTTCCCAATCTTCTTTATTCAGCTTAGACAATGCAGATACAAGCCTGTGCTTAAAAGTATCTTCACCACCTGTCTGAATATCAGCTAACATTTCAGCAATCTGTTCATCTTTGGATTTCTCTATAAACATTTCTCCCTTGCCAGTTCGTAGCCAATCTTCATTGACATTAAGAATAGAACATAAAACTTTAATTGATTGCTCTGAAAGATTTCTATTGCCGTTTTCAACTAACGAAATGTAGTTTTTGGTAAGCCCTAGCTTTTCAGCAAATACATCTTGCGACATCTTTAGTTCTTTTCGCAAGGCTTTTATTCGCTCGTCCACATTTCTCACCTCCTTGCATATATACAATAACATTAAAATCATACAATGTCAAACTTTTTCTGCTAAAATATATTGACAGGTATTACCAAGTGTGATACTATAATCACACAAAGTCAAATAGAAAGGAAGTGAGAGCAAAGAATGAAAAAACCATCTGCTTCAGATGTTGCATTAGTACTTTCAGCATTTGTTTTGCTGTTTCAGATTTTTTGCCATTTTATTTTGCCAAATCTTTGACAAAATCAATTATTTCTGAATGATGTACAGCAAATTCCATTAAAGCACAGATGATAGAAACAACCACAGAAATCCAACCTTTGATATCAGCTTTACTTGATGTTTTTAATGCAACATCAGCTTGCGTTTTGGAACTTTCGGCAATCTCTTTAGCGGAATTGGCTTGAGATTTAGCGGATTGAGCCATATCGTGAAGTTCTTTGTTTGTCTTTTCAAGATAAGCAGACTGACTTTCTAAAAGCTCATATGGAGATTTGCCTTTTTCATATGTAGGTACTTCGATTTTAGGAATTTTGGGTTGTGGAAATATTTTATCCATATTTGGATAATTTGGTGTGTATTGCATAATGACCTCCAATATTTTTTAAAAAAGCATTATACCATAGAAAGGAAGTGAATTGAATGAGTGAAAAGGAAAAAGAAGTAGTTGAGAAGCTAAAAGAAGCAATTCCTAAGATGTCAGATTTTGACAAGGGCTACATTCTTGGCAAAGTCGAGAATATGGCAGAAAAAAGTGATAAGGAATGTAACAACGACAGAAAGGGGTAACGAGTGGAAAGAGAATTGAAAGAACTAATCCAGATTGAAAAGAAAAGAAATTCCTTGCTTGAAGAAATCAATCGGTCATTGAAGAAACTTGCAAGCAAGGAAGATAAAGAGTATCAGAGCGAAGTTGGCAAATCGGCTTTTAATCTTGATTGAGCCAGTTATGGTAATGTTCCAGCATTTCCATAATACCAATTTCAACCCACGCACGACGAATAAACTCATGTTCTTCAGCAATGTCAGTAAAACTTTGCTTTTCAGTAGCAGACATTACTTTCTGATGAATTGAAGAATGAATTTCATTGCCATTAGAGTTTACAAAAGTTTTGAAATCTTCAAAATTTTTCACAATCTCACCTCTTTTCTATTAGGATAAGAGGATTATAGCACAAACGGATTAGAATTTTTGATATTGATGCAATAGAAAAGTGATGGTAGCGGTAAATAGTTGCAAACTTTTATTCAAACATCATTGGTTCTTTTTGACAGGAATAGCGTCTTGTTCGTATCAAGTGTGAATTACCTACCGATTGGCAGTTTTGTCTTTAGCATATTTATTTAATTCTATTGATATAGAAATAAGAGCGTACAGGGTGCAGAAGTCTACGCCGCAGAAGTATGAGCCAACCACTGATACGCACAATGCTATGACAGTATCCATACAGTCTCCTTTCGGAAAGTGTCTACCATCACTTCTCTATTGTATCAATAAATATAAAGTTCTACAAGCTACAGCAGATAGGAATGAGCAGAATCACTCAAATGCACCTTAAAAGGAATATATCACACAATATTTAGAAAGGAATGTTTATGGAGTTACAGATTTTCAGTAGTTCAGAGTTTGGAGAAATCCGAACCATTACTAAAGATGATGAACCTATGTTTTGCTTGGCTGATGTATGCAAGGCATTGGAACTTACACAGCCATCAAAGGTTAAAGAGAGGTTAAACCCAAAGGGTGTGAACAGTATTCCTACCCTTACAAAAGGTGGAGAACAAAAGCTGTTATACATCAACGAGAGCAATCTTTACAAGACAATCTTTCAGAGCCGTAAAGAAAGTGCAGAAAGGTTTACAGACTGGGTAACATCAGAAGTCCTTCCGTCAATCAGAAAGAACGGCGGCTACATAGCAGGGCAGGAAACAATGTCTGATGAAGAACTCATGGCAAAGGCACTTCTTGTAGCCAATAACAAGATAGCTGAAAGAGATAAGATAATCGAACAGAAGCAGGCAAGAATTGAACAGATGAAACCTAAAGAGATTTTTGCGGACGCAGTAGCAACAAGCCATACATCAATCCTTGTTGGAGATTTAGCAAAGTTGATTTGTCAGAACGGTGTGCAAATCGGGCAGAAGCGATTATTTGTATGGTTAAGAGATAAGGGCTATCTGATTAAGAGCGGCAGTTCTTACAATATGCCGACGCAGAGGTACATTGAGCAGGGGCTATTTGAAATCAAGGAAAGCAACCTTGTTAATCCAGATGGAAGCGTAAGAATTACACGCACACCAAAGGTAACAGGCAAAGGACAGGTTTACTTTGTTAATAAGTTCTTGAAAGGAGATAACAGTGTTTCCATTTGATGATTCATTAACTTTTGATGAAATACAGGGCATTACAAAACATGAAAGCAAGAGAGTTATTGCTGTTACAGGTGGCATAAGTGACAAAGGCTTAATCAATGAAGTATGCATGGATATATATGCGCAGGTAGAACGCGAAGTCGGGTGTCGTTTTAGTTGCATTAAGCGTGATGATTTAGCAGATGTGCATGAGTTCATTGATTCTTACGAACCGCCATTGTGCTTAATGAAAAGGATAAAAGAGTATGAAAGAAAAGATAATTAACATATTCGCAACGCTGGCAGGAATCAGCCTTATAGCGTTGATTCTAAGACCAGTACAGCCACAAACTAAGATTAATCAGCAAAGCGCAGTGTTAAGTGAATGCTATAACTCACATATTGATTATATGGTTGAAACTGGTGAGATAAGTGTCAATGAATATGAATTGTCGCTCATAGCACATTTGCTAATGGGTGAATGTGGGGCGACATACAACGAAGATGAAATGCTATATCTTACAGGAGCTGTTGTTTTAAACAGGGTGCAAAGTGAGTATTTCCCGAACAGTATCGAAGAAGTTATTTATCAGCCAGGGCAATACCAATGTACAGAGCTTAAAAGCAGCGGATTCTATAAAGAACCGACAGAAAGGTGTTGGAGAATAGCAGAAGAATTGTTGATAAGCGGATATGACATACCTAGTAATGTGTTATATCAAGCTGAATTTAAGCAAGGTAGCGGAGTTTATAAGAAAGTGCAGAACATGTACTTTTGCTACAAGTAAGGAGTGTTTATGGAAGCAAGGATAAGAGAAGAACTATTCAACTTAGGCATTCACTCTAACAGAAAGGGTTATGTATACATTGTTGATATTATGAGCAACCTTGATTCTGCATTAGCAATAGGTGACGCAGTTAAGAAAGTTGCCGAAAAATACAGCAAAAGCAAGGATTCTATCGGAAGTGCGGTAAGAAATGCTATTAAGACAGCAAATCATAGCCTTGAGGCATGGAAGAATTATGACTGTCTCACAGCAAGAGGTTTTATCGCAACGATGTATTACAGATGTAAGGAGAATGTCAATGAGCAGTATTAAAAGAATTATTAAGCTGAACAGGAACAGGCAAAGAGCTATAAGAGAAAAGGATTTCAGAAAGTTCTATATTTTCAGCTGCAAGATTCATCAGATTGAAGCAACAGAGAGAGTACCAATAGGAAGTTACGTATTGAAGTAAGGAGAAAAAGAAAATGGAAAATGCAATAAATAACAACAATATCACATTAGCAGGGGTGGTTGAGAGAGAACCGATATTCTCGCACGAAGTGTTCGGAGAGGGGTATTACATATTCATGCTCAAGTGCTCAAGAACAAGTGGTAACAAGGATACATTGCCAGTAATGATATCAGACAGACTTGTTGATATCAGAGAAATCAAAGTAGGACAGGTTGTCACAGTTTTGGGACAGATAAGAAGTTTTAACAGACACATTGATGATGTGAAGAGTAAGCTGATTTTATCTGTATTCGCAAGAGAACTTGAAATACTGGCACAGGACGCAACCGAACTTCCATTTGAAGAAAATATCAATACAGTTATGCTTGACGCTTACATCTGCAAACTGCCTATTTACAGATGCACTCCAAAGGGCAGAGAGATTGCGGATATCTTAGTAGCGGTCAACAGACCATATGGCAAATCAGATTATATACCATGTATAGCATGGGGAAGAAATGCAAGATTTGCAGGTGGGCTTGAAGTTGGAGAACACATTCAGATTCAGGGAAGATTTCAGAGCCGTGAGTACACTAAGAAGATAAGCGATAATGAGGTCGAGACAAGAATTGCTTACGAAGTATCAGTAAGCAGAATTGATTACGCAGAGGAGGGCAATGCTGATGAGTGAAATTACAGTTAGAGATTTAGCAGGCATGGCTCTTGATGAATATGCAACATGCCAGATATGGACGCCATCACATGGAACTGTATTTAATGGCTCATTTGATGAAGCTAGGGATTCAGATTATGCAGACAGAGAAGTCGATAGCTTTCAGATTGAAGATGGCGTATTTGTGATGAATATTTAAATAATAAGGAAGGGATATTGTTTATGAGAGCAACTTTAAAAAGAGCAGTGTTAGAAAATTTCATGTGTTATGCACACGCAGAATTTGATTTTTATGCCATTACGAAGATTATGGCTAAGAATGGCAAGGGTAAGTCAACTATTGCAACAGCGTATCTGTGGTGCTTGTTTAACTACGATTACGAGTTAAAGGATAATCCAGTAGTTAGGCGTGAGGTTGATGGAAAGTCCGTTGATGATATGGATACAAGTGTTGAACTTACTCTTGATGTTGACGGAAAAGAAATAACTATGAAGAAAGTACAGAAGCGTACTTACAGCAAAGATGGCAGCAGTTATAAGGACGATAACAAGTATTTTATCAATGATGTTCCTAAGACTTTAAAGGACTTCAACGCATACCTTGATGTTGATATGAATGTGTTTAAGATGTGCAGTAATGTAAACGCATTTCTTAATCAGAAGCCGGCTGAAATGAGAGAGTACTTGTTCGGACTTGTGGGAGATGTTACAGGCCTTGATATTGCTTCACAGAAAGCTGAATTAGCGGAGTTAGTTCCTTTATTAGAGAAATATACAACAGAGGAATTATCCGCTATGAATAAGGCTACCAAGACCAAAATTACAAAGGATTTGCCTATTCTTGACGGACAGATTAAAGAAAAGGAAAGAGATATTCAGCTTAAGCAGGCTATTGATGTATCTGACCTTGAATTACAGAAGAACAGCCTTAAAGAACAGATTGCTGACTGCATTGCAAAGCAGACTGACAATGATAAGCTGATGGCTGAATATGATAAGGCTAGTGCTGATATTCTTGATTTGAAATTTAAGCAGGGAGATTTATCACGCAAGGCTAATGAAGAAAATGTCAAGTCTAGGAGAGAGATTGAGGACAAGATTTCTGATAAGCAGTTTCTTGTTAGACAGACAGAAAAGACTATTACCGAAACAGAACAAGACATATTGAACACAAAGGGCACAATTCAAAGAAATGAAATGCTAATTGAGGATTTAAGAAATCAGTATAGAACTGCACACAACAGGACATTTGATGAAAATAGCCTTATTTGTTCGTATTGCAAGCAGGAATACCCAGAAGATAAAAAAGAAGAATTAAGAGCTGATTTTGAAAGCCACAGAGCAATGGAATTAAAGGCTATTACAGATAGGGGAAACAGAGCAAAAGATACTCTTGACATCGAAAAAGAAACATTGCGAACACTTGACTTAGAATATTCAGAACACAAGAAAAGCCTTGAAATGCTGAACACAGCTATTGCAGAACTTGAAAAGCAGTTATCAGAACTTCCACAGGAAATTGATGTAACAGCCACAGAGGAATACAAGGCACTTGAACAGCAGATTGCTGAAAAGGAAGAAGCCATGCACAAGGCTAATGACATTTCAGCAGTTAAGGCGGAATTAAAGGCGCAGGAAACAGCTTTAAGGCAGCAGTTATCCGACTGTGAAAGTCAGATTGCAAAGTCTGATACGGCAGCAGACGAGCAGCGACTTGAAGAATTAAGACAGACAAGGATTGATTCTGAACAGAATAAGGCTAACGCCGAGAAAATCCTTGATTTGCTTGATGAATTAGACAAGGCAAAGAATGAAGCCTTGACAGAAGCAGTAAACAGTCATTTTGGGTTAGTCAAGTGGCAGTTATTTGAATATGCTAAGAATGGCAATTATAAGAGTTGTTGCATACCTACAGTTGACGGAAAGAGTATTTTAACAACTATGAGTAACAAGGGCAACAGGATTCTTGGCAGAGTTGACATTTGTAATAGCATTCAGAAGATTAGCGGCATGTCAGTACCTATTATTCTTGATGATAGTGAGAGCTTAGATATTGCTAATCAGAAGAAAGTTACTGAAATGGTTGATAGTCAGTTGATTATGCTGATTGTTAATGATAGTGAGAAATTAGAGATTGTGGAGGGATAATATGGTGAAATTAAGAGTTTGGCATAATTGCCAAGTAGGAGCAGTTAAAAACTTTTATGTCGAAGTTGAAAGCATTGAACAGGCTTGGAAAATTCTTAATACATTATGGGATTATGACTTATTTCAGTATAAAAACAACATAAAGCCAGATTACTGTAACGCTTCCGGGCTTGAATATTTTGACGAGGAAGAACAGGAATGGTGTGAATGGTATGACGATGACGGATTGGATATAAAAGAACATTTTGAAGAAAGCGAGGAATAATTATGGCAGAGAATACAGCAGTTGCAGAGAAGAAAGCATTTACCACTTCTTTAAGCGAGTGGAGTAATACAATGACAGGACTTATTATCAATGATTATAAGGCTGTTGGAATGGATATGGACGATTACGCAAAAGAGTGTGCTATGGAAGCTATGACAAGCATATTTAATCTTGTTAAGAATGACCCCAAGATTAATATGGGTAATCTTGATACAAGCAATCTAAGAGGCATTGTTAAGCGTTGTGCAAGCCTTAAGTTAAATGCCAGCGCATATCCAAGAGAGTGCTATTTTCAGTTAAGAAACGTAAAGGTAGGAACTGACCCACAGACAGGCAAGGATATATGGCAGAAACAGGTTGAAATGGGCATTGAGGGTAGCGGTTATGATTCCCTACTTGCCAACTACGGAAAAGATGTTAAGCAGGTATATCCGTATTGGGTAATTAAAGAGGGCGACAAGTACATACCACCTAAACATAAAGGGCTTACGGTTACAGAGCCAGAATGGGAAGAAAACGGATTGTCTGATAAAGCAGTAAGAGTTGTATATCCTGTTAAGTTGTTAGACGGAACAGTAACATATCTTTCTGCTGATAGAGATAGCGTTAAAGTCAATCTGCTGGCTCATGTTAAGCAAAATATGATGAATAGCACTTTTGGAGTATGTGAGGATAGATACAAAGCTACAGCAAAACAGAAAGCGGAAATTAAGGCTAAGAAAGATGAGATACTCAATGCTTTAAGAGCGTGCAAGACAGTAGATGAAATGCTCGGATGTGAGCTTGCAAGACCTTTTATAAGTGGTGCTTGGCTTGATACCCCGGAGAGCATGATACAGAGAAAAATGTGTAACAATGCTACAAGGAAATATCCTAAGAATTATGACCCAATGGCACGACAGGCACAAGTTGAAATGGACGAGGTATATCAAGTTGCACAGGCTGAAATTGCCGAGAATGCTAATGCTGTTGAATTTATTGAGGATAAGGCAGATGTGGTTGACAGCACAGCCGCAGAAGTAACCGAAGAACAGACAGAAAATAGCGCATTGCCACCATTCATGCAGGCAGAATAGGAGAGCTGATATGAGAGTAATTTCACAGGACGGAACAATAGATATTCCATATGATTATTTTTCGCTGTCTATCGCAGGAGCAAAGATTGTGAGTGGAATGGTTGAGGATAGAAATGTATTCTCTATATTTTGCCACAATTTATCATCACCGAATGGCACAAAGTTAGCTGAATATTCTACCGAAGCAAAGGCAGTTAAGGCTATGGAAATGCTTAGAAAAGTGTATGAAAATAATGTGTTTTATCATTGCACAGCCGGTTCAAAGCGTTTTGAAGAAGTACAGAGTATTTTGAGTGAGGAACAATTTCGGAAAGCTACAACAGAGTACTTTCAGTTCCCACAGGATGATGAAATCGAGGTGTGAGTATGGCAAAACACACAATGCAGGAATTATACCAATGGCAGGCATTACCGCTGAATATCAAAGTCAGAATGACGGCTGAGAGAATAAGGAACTGGGTTAATGAATTTGGCGAAGATGGAGTGTATCTGTCATTTGGTGGTGGCAAAGATAGCACAGTTTTAGGGCACATAATCAGAGAAGTTTGTGGATATAAAAATATCCCTTTTGTGTTCGTTGATGTTCCGACACAATATCCAGAGTTGAAACAGTTTGCACAGACATTTAATAATCTTGTGATTTTAAAACCAAAGATTTCATTTGCACAGGTTTGTGAAAAGTATGGATTTCCAATGTTTTCAAAGGAAATATCGGAATGTATTGCGGATAGCAGAAAATACATTAGAATCCTTACAGACAGACAGACAGACAGACACAGAGATTCCGTTTGCTTATCGAATGGCCGACTTGATAGGAATAGACAGGAGAGCAGACAAGGAAAACAGAGCATTTACAGATTTGAAGATGGGGAATATCCCTAGCGAAATTCTGAAAGCATCTGTCAGAGTAAAACAGCTATTTGGTGTCAAGTGTGAAGATTTTGGCAGTATGTATGACAGGTCAAAATACTTATTTATGTTAAATGCACCATTTGAGGTATCTAATCAATGTTGCAAGGTAATGAAGAAACAACCTATGCACCAATACCATAAAGATACAGGCAGAGTACCTATTACCGCTCAAATGGCCAGTGAAAGTAAATTAAGGGCCTCACAATGGTTACAGAATGGTTGTAATGGATTTGATTTGAAAATTCCAACAAGTAATCCTATGTCATTCTGGACGGAACAGGATGTGTTGCTTTACATCAAAGAAAACAATCTACCTATATGTTCTGTTTATGGCGAAATAGTCACAGACTATGAAGCTATGGGGCAATGTGAAAATCAGATGTCATTTGCGGATTTTGGAATTTTTGATAAGGAAAGACCATTGCTGAAAACTACAGGATGTCAAAGAACCGGCTGCGTGCTGTGTGGATTCGGATGCCACTTAGAGAAAGAAAGCAGATTTTTAAGGTTGAAAGAAACACACCCTAAATTCCATAATCTGCTTTACATCTTGAAAAACAATGGCGTGACATACGCAGAAGCTATTGACTGGGTAAATGAACACGGAAATATGAATATTAAGTATTAAGGAAGTGAGGTATAAGCATGTCAGTTGAAGAAATCCGCAAATGTGATAGATGCGGAAAGCCTTTTGAGTACAGTTTGTCTAAATGGGCTGGATATTTTAAATATGGTATCAAAAAAGAAAATCGACTGTGCTTTCATTCAATGTTTTATGGTAATCCAGATGGCTATTCATATGTAGATTATAGATATGACCTTTGTGCTGATTGTACAGAAAAACTATTATTGTTTTTGCGAAGTAGTGAGTAAAGGAGAAGATGTAAATGTACTTAAAATGTTTAGGCTCATCGTCAGCCGGAAATTGCTATCTGCTAACTTCCGAAAGTGGAGAAACACTTATCCTTGATTGCGGAATACCGATTAAGGAAATTAAAAAAGGCTTAAACTGGAATATTAAAGATGTTGTGGGTGTGTTATGCACCCACCAGCACCTAGACCACAGCAAGTCGGTAAAAGATTTTAAAGCTATGGGTATTCCTGTATGTAAACCATACGAAGTTTTACTTATGAACCAGTTCCTTGCAAATTCTTATTTTACTGTAAGAACATTTGACCTAACAACAATAGACGGAAGCTGGACACACACAGACGCAAATGGCGAACCTTGTCCGATATACGGCTTTCTTATTACTCACAAAGAAATGGGAAGAATGCTTTATATAACCGACACAGAGTTAATCAAGTGGAGATTTAAAGGCATAAACCACATTCTCTTAGGCGTGAACTATGACAAGGATTTAATCGACAGAGATAACACGGGCAAAGCCAATCACGTTTTTAGAGGTCACTTATCCATTGACACAGCTTGCGATTTTGTTAAGGCAAATTATTCAGATAGCTTGCAGAATGTCATAATGTGCCATCTGTCAAGTGAAAATGCTGATAGCGATAGTTTTATCAAGAAGATGAAAAAAGTTGCTTGTGGGGCGAATGTGGATGTTGCGAAACAGGGTAAGAGTTGGATTTTGCAAAATCCAAACAGTTGTCCGTTTTAGGAGGTAAAAATGAAATTGTATCAAGAAAACGCAAAGGAACTTGTAGGCAAGAAGATTGACTGTAATATAAGAATGTTTGGGAATTATCCCATGGAAGTTGTAGAAATCAATGGAGAACTTCTTGTAAAAGACGCACTTGGAGTGTGTATGCCAATGCCTAAGAAAGAAAATGATTTTAATTGCGTTGATTTTGATTTTGTACTTGATTAAGCAAGAGTTAGATTTTAAGGAAAGGAGACGAATGTCCGTTTTGAGTAGATATACAAACTTGATTACAGGTGAAAAATATATGACAGAACAAAACGCATTAAGGCATTACATCTCTAAAGCCAAGAAATCAAAGTGTAGAAATAATTTCGAGGAAATGTGGGAATTGTATTCACAGGCAACAAAGATACTTCACGTTGATTACTGCTATAAATGCCAGTATGAAGATTTTGGGTATTGTGGTTTAAGAAAATCGTACACTTCGGAAGAAGAAAAATTTATAAAGCATTGCTTTGATGGATTTATTAAAGAAATGGAAGATATGCTTAATGAAATGCAAAGTAAAAATGCGTGTCCGTTTTAGAAAGGAGAAGAATGTGGATAAAATTGTAATTTGCAATCATTGTGGAAAGCCAGAGTATTACGGAGAAATGCGTTGGCTAAGTGGCAGGTGCAGTTGTAGAAATTACTACAAAAGTCAATAGCAAGACGAAAATCGCAAACTTTACAACTGGAATGATTTAGATGGAAAAAGACCAACTATGGAAGAATATGAGAAACAAGAAAGGTAATTAAAGGCAGAAAGGAGTAGGAATGGAGAGATTAACCAAAAGAGGATATAAGAAACAAGCTCTTTTAATTGGAACATCATGCAGTTATGGTTATATATCTTATGATTGTAAACTGAAAGAGGGAAATGAGCTACTCAAATCAGCCTTGGATAAACTTGCTGGCTACGAGGACTTAGAAGAACAGGGCAGACTTATAAAGTTGCCTTGTAACGATGTGTATTTCATTGTTGATATAAACAATCCTAGGTATGCAACGGTTATGAAAAGACCGATAAGGGAGCTTGCAATATACGAGATTGAGGATATTGACAAGGAAAATTGCAAGTATTTTTCTACAGAGGGAAAAGCGAAAGCGAGGCTGAAAGAATTGAGAGGTGGAGAATAATGTGTAGTAGTAAACAAATAAAAGAGCTTGCGGAATGTAATGCCGTTTACGATTTTGAAAAGAGAGCAAAGATGTATGGCAAGGAGTATATAAGGTACTATTATAACAAACTGGCTGAATTGAATGGCAGTATTAATAGCACTTGTAACTGCCGGCACAACAGCAATTTAAGAGATAATGAACCTTGTTGCAGATGTGATAGCAGAAAAGAAAATAAAGAAATGAAAATAGTAACAGTTAATGATTTAATAAAAATTCTTGATACAAAGGAAAATAGATATGGTGCTACAGGAAAACCGAGAATGTTGAATTTATCTCTAAATGACAATTTCGCTGGCAGTATTGAGACTGTAAAGCTAGATGGTTACGGAGATGGGCTTATTACGGATGTGACGTTGGAGATTACTTCATCTAAATTCACAACCACCAATGCCGACAAGATAAGGAATATGTCGGATGAAGAACTAGCGGAGTGGCTTACCAACATGGTCGATTTTGAAAAGGATGAAGAGCCTTATAAGTCAATTTACAATCTTGACACAGAGAAAGAAGAGGAAATCCATGATAGTTACGGAGATTTATTAAAATGGCTTCAATCAGAAGCGGAATAGGAGAAAATATGGATGGATATTTGTACAAGGCAAAAAGACTTGATAACGGAGAATGGGTTACAGGCTCTCTACTCACTTGTGAAGATGGAACATGCAAGATTGCAACAAGTTTGTTAGAGGTCAAAACCAATGGACCAATACTTGTATGTGCTTATGATGTGGATAGAGATACCGTCTGCCAATGCACAGGCTTAAAAGACAGGAACGGTAAGCTGATTTGGGAGAACGATATAGCAAAAGATGAAAAAGGTAATTTTTATAAAGCAATTTGGCAAAATAACTATTATCAGTTTTCTTGGGCTTGTGTCAAATCAGATGTATTTTTAATCGGTGCAAAGTGGGACTTGTGGAGCTTTAAGAGTTATGAAATAGAAGTTATCGGCAACATCTTTGACAATCCAGAATTACTGGAAAGTGAGGAATAGTAATGAATTATATTTTATTAATTTTATTATTTGTATTCATTGAGTTATGTATCTCTTTGGTAGAAAGCTTTGTTATATCATGGATAGCTTGTATATTAGGTATTAACATAGCATTTAAAATAATTTTCTTTGCGGTATTTATTGTAAATTTGTTTTTGTCTGTAAAAAGAAATTAAGGAGGAAAAGTAATGAATCGTGTGATTTTATGTGGCAGGCTGACTAGAGACCCAGAGATTAGATATTCGCAGACAGTAAATGGAAGTATGGCAGTAGCAAGGTACACATTGGCTGTTGACAGGGCTTTTAAGAAAGAGGGTGAACAGGCAGCAGACTTTATTAACTGTATCGCATTTGGCAAGAATGGAGAGTTTGCAGAGAAGTATCTTCATCAGGGGACTAAGATTATCGTTGAAGGCAGATGGCAGACAGGCAATTACACTAACAAAGACGGACAAAAAGTTTACACCAACGATTGTGTTGTTGAAAGACACGAATTTTGTGAAAGCAGAGCTAATCAGCAGAACAATAACAGCAACGGAATTATGGGTGGCAATGCTGGTCCAGACAGTTTTATGTCAATTCCAGATAATGTAGCTGATGAGGGATTACCATTTAATTAGAAGGGGTGTGATAAAAGTGACAGAAAAAGAGTATAAAATGCTACCTAACATTTCAGAGCGAATGTTAGAAGATAATAGACAGGCAGGATATAACCACGGATATGCAGTTGGCTACAATGAAGCTATTGACGATACTGTAAAAGCTATAAAGGAGCTATACACTTTTACCATTTTAGAAGAGGAAGAGATTGATGAGATGGTAAGGCAGTTAAAGTTAGAGGCAGGTGGTAATTCTTGAATTATCAGAACATAGCAAAAGCCAAGGCAATAGAACAAGAGAACAAAAAGCGATTGTTGAAGTTGAATCCAAAGCTGAATGACAATAGCGGAATATATTTCTTACTCCGAGAGGATGAAAACGGCTTTAAGTATGCGTATGTCGGACAGGCAGTACATACGCTTAGTAGATTGGCAAGCCACCTTGTAGGCTACGAACAGCATATAGACCTTAGTTTACGCAAGCACAAACTATACGACAAGGAAAATAATCCTTATGGCTGGCGAGTTGAATTTCTGAATTTTCCCGAAAGTCAGCTTGACGAGAAAGAAAAGTATTACATCAAGCTATATGCCGACAAAGGTTATCAGCTTAGGAATGTCAGCTTAGGCGGTCAAGGAGAAAATCGTGCTAGTGGTTCAATAGGTGAGAGAAAAGCACCTAAAGGCTATATGCAAGGCATACAACAAGGCAAAAAAGTGTTAGCAAGGGAATTATCCTCTATCGCAGAAAAGCACCTTATAATCCGCTTAAAGCCCGAAAAAGAGCATAACAAAGTATCGCAGAAACAGTATGAGAAGTTTATGGATTTATTGAAAGTGGGTGAAAGTGATTGAATAAGCCTATATTAGATGTTTGTTGTGGAAGCAAGATGTTTTATTTTGACAAAGAAAATCCTAATGTATGCTTTATGGATTGCAGAGAGTTAGAAGATACTCTTTGCGATGGCCGTAAATTAGAAATAAAGCCAGATATAGTAGCTGATTTTCGTAACATCCCATTTAATGATAATACATTTTCTATGGTTGTATTTGACCCACCGCATTTGTTAAAAGTTGGTGGAAATTCTTGGTTGGCCAAGAAATACGGAAAGTTATCTGATACTTGGTCACAAGATTTAAAACAGGGTTTTAATGAATGTATGAGAGTTTTAAAACCATATGGCACATTGATTTTTAAATGGAATGAACAACAAATAAAATTATCGGAAATTTTAAAATGTTTTAGCGACAAGCCTATATTCGGGAATAAAAGAGCAGATACGCATTGGCTTGTGTTTATGAAAGTGGGTGATTCGGAGTGAAAAGAAATGACTGTATAGAAGTTTTGGACCACTTAAAAGAAAAGCTGAAAGAAAAAGATATAATTGCCATACAGGACAGTGAAGATGATTATAAATGCCCTGTATGCGGTCAGATTTTTACAGGCGAAGATATTATCAGATATGGCTATAAGTGGTGCTATAACTGCGGTCAGAGAGTAGATTTTACTCTTCCGAGAAACAAATTTAACTAACTAAAAATCAAGGGAAGGAATAGGTTGTGCGCACATAAAACCGAGGTTTCCTTTTGGTAGATTTAGAATGAAAGTACATTGTTTATTTGAACAGTCAGGCACATTTAAAAACGCTTTTAAGAAATATGGAATTGAAGCCTACGACTATGATATTCAGAATGAATTTGGCGAAACCGACTATGTTACTGACCTTTTTAAGGAGATAGAGGGGGGGTATCAAGGTGAGCCGAGTTTATTCGATAGGATAAGTCCTGATGATTTGATATTTGCGTTTTTCCCTTGCACCTATTTTGAATGTCAAAGTCAATTATGGTTTTCTGGCAATAATTACTCGCAAAGAAATTGGAGTCTGGAAAAGAAATGCGAAAGTGCAATAGAAAGACATCATATGTTGAATGAGTTTTACGGATTCCTTAATAAATTAGTTATAAATTGTATAAGGCGAAAAATAAGATTAATTATAGAAAATCCATATAATCAGCCACATTATCTTACATCATATTGGTGCTTAAAGCCAGACCTGATAGATAAAGATAGAACGCAAAACGGGGATTATTATAAAAAGCCGACACAATATTGGTTTGTAAATTTTGAACCGAAAAATAATTTGGTGTTTGAAGCTATTGATTATGTAAAAACGAAAATAATAGCAAAAAGCAGGGTAAATGATGATGGGCTATCGGTTAAAACACAAAGGTCAATGATACACCCACAGTACGCAGATAGATTTATCAGACAGTATATTCTTGATGAAGAAATATGGAGAGGTAAGGAGAGTTAGAATGACGCAGGACGGACAGTTTGAATTAACTGACTTTTTGAGCAAGAAGATTGAGAGTAAATCCGTTATGGACTTGACAGCTTGGATTAACAGCCAAGGCAAAGCACAATATACGCAGATTGACGAAGTTGTAAGAAATGCTTACAACTTGAATAAGGATAGTGACGAACTCATCAGCAGACTTACAAATGCCGTATCGGTATATGTTCTTAATCAGTCTATGGGATATATGGATTATTTGCGAAAGGAAAGCGAGTTATGAAAGGCGAAACAAAGCAGGAAATATCAATAATACTTGATTTGCTTAAAAGCAACTTAATACAGAATGGCGTGAGTATGGCAACGGACAAGAAAGGGAATTTGATATTTTTTGATACAGCCACTTATGTTGAAAGCAGTTGTAAGAAATTTGACGGATTCAGAGTTAATATTAACGATTTAGTGAAGTAACAATGTGACAGAACTTGAAGAGGTAGACTATGAATAAAGGTTGGATAAAATTGCATAGGCAACTACTGGATTGTTGGATATGGCGAGTAAATGAACCATTTGACAAGCGTTCAGCTTGGGTTGATTTATTGCTTACCGCTAACCATTCAGATACAAAACTATTATTCAATGGAGAAATAATTACAATAACAAGTGGGCAGATTTTAACATCTGTCCGACAGTTATCAACAAAATGGAATTGGAGTGTAAATAGAACATATCGTTTTTTAAAAATGCTAGAAAATGAAAATATGGTGCAAAAAGAAAGCAACGATAATAGAACACTTCTAACCATAGTAAATTACAGCGTTTTCCAGTTTTTAGAAAACAGTAACGGAAACACTAACGAACACACCAACGGAAACAGTAGTGGAAACACCGATAGAACACTTACAGAAACACCAACGGAAACAGTGACGGAACACATACAAGAATGTAAAGAATGTAATAATGATAAAGAATTAAAGAATGATAAGAATATAAAAGAAAAAGATATTACTAACGTAATATCCAAAAAGAAAAGTTATTATCCCGATGATGAATTGCTTGATGAAGCATTTAACGAGTATGTGACAATGCGCAAGAGAATTAAGAAGCCTATATGTACCGACAAGGCATTACACAGGGCTATGAATACCCTTGAAAAGCTGTCTGGTGGAGATAATGACTTAGCTGTTAAGATTCTTAATCAATCAGTAGACCATTGTTGGCAAGGGTTATTTGAATTGAAAGAAGATAGTTCTAATAAGCAACAAGGTAAGAAAAATGTATTTGACGAATGGATGGAGGCGATGAAATGACGGAAGAAAAGGTTGGAGAACTTCTAATGACGATACAGGCTTATTATCCCAACTACAATCCGCCAGACAAGAAGATTACTCTTAATGCTTGGTATATAATGCTTGCTGAATATCCAGAAGAATTAGTTTTGCAGGCGTTAAGAGCTTGTATTGCAACTAATACTAGCGGTTTTGCACCAGATGTAGGGCAGATAATAGGCAAGATACAGACCATATCACAACCACAGGAGCTTGACGGAATGGCAGCGTGGGGATTGGTCAGTAAAGCACTACGAAATGGTACATATGGGGCAGTTGAAGAATTTAACAAGCTACCGCCACTTGTAAAACAGGCTGTAGGTATGCCAGATAACCTTAAAAACTGGGCGACAGCAGATTATCAGACAATAGAAACAGTAATACAATCAAACTTCTTAAGAACTTATGAAACAGTTGTCAAGCGCGCAAATGAAATAAATCGTATGCCAGACAATATCAAATCACTTATCGAAAAGACGAACGCAAATTCGTATAAGGCTCAAATCGAGCAAAAATTCCAAAGAGATATAAATACGCCTACAATCAAAGAAAATGCCTTTATCGGTCAAAATACAAACGCAGAAGAGTATATCGAAGCACCTCAAGATATTCAAGAAAGAATAAACGCCATGAGGTAAAAATATGAAACCTAAAAATTGTATTTATCCCGATTGCCTTAACTGTGCATTGGATGATTGTTCATACAATACGCTTGAACAACCAGACATAATTCAACAGAATAAACTGGATAAAGAAATTGCCTTTAGAAATAAATTAGAGCAATTAGAACCTAAGCAAAGGGCAAAAGTTATATATGGCAGAATGTATGAACAGAGTGAGAAGGGCAAAGCTAGACGCAGACGATACAATCAGTCAGAAGCACATAGAATTGCGCAAAAGAAATATTTTCAGACCGAAAAAGGCAAGGCAGCTCAAAAGAGATATAAGCAATCTGAAAAAGGTAAGGCAGCAGAACAGAGGGAAAATATCAAAAGAATTGAGACTGGTAAAAATGCCATATACTGTAAAAGATATCGGGAGAAAAAGAAAAGAGAGGCTATGTTAAATGAGCAAGTCGGAACAACGAAGATTTCAAGAACAAATGATGAGAGTTCAGTTAAATAGGCAGAAGAACAAAGGAAATAAAGAAATGTTTGGCAACGCCTTAACAATTCTGCTATGGGTGCTGCATGATAAATTCGGATTCGGAAATAAGCGACTAGAACGACTTATTGATGAAATTGATAAATTCAATGAAGATTTCAATGCAGGACTTATAGAGCCGAAAGAACTTATTGAACAGCTAGAAGAAGAAACAAAAATAAAAATTAAATATTAAGGAGTATGGCTTATGAAGTTATCAGAACTGACTAAGCCGGAACTTGATAGGATACAAGAAAATGCCAACTTTACCGAGGAAGAGGGGAGAATATTCAAACTTCTTTCTCGGAATTTTACACAAAAGGAGATAGCTGCACGATTATGTGTGTCACAAAGAACACTTGAAAGGAGAATAAGAAGTATTAAAAATAAAATTGAAAGGGTGTGCCGTGATTGGAATTAACAGATAAGGAATTATTGAATTATGTACTAGAGAATGGTATTATCTCTCGTGACGATGTTCAGAAACAAATTGAAATGAACGAAAGGAAAAAGTATTTAAAGGCACACAACAATGAAGTCTGGCAAGGAAAGGATAGTAAGTGGTATACATACTTGCCAGATGAAAGCACATCAAGTGGTAGAAAGCTGTTAAAGCGTTCAACGCAAGAGTCTCTTGAAGATGGAATTGTGGAACACTACAAGAAACTTGCTAATGAACCTTTAGTAAAAGCTGTGTTCAAGGAATGGATAAACCAGAAACTTGAATACCATGAGATTAAGAAGCAGTCGTATGACAAGTATACTGATAATTTCACTAGATTCTTTGCTAATGAAGCATATCACATGGCATATAAGAAAATCAAGTATATCACGGAAGATGACTTGGAATGCTTTATTAAGACTATTATTGCTGAATGTAAGCTGACACAAAAGGCATATTCTGACATGCGAATCCTTATCAATGGTATTTTTAAATATGCCAAGAAAAAGGGATATACTAATCTAAGTATCACACAATTCATGGGAGATTTAGATTTATCACGCAGAGCATTTACTAAGAATGTGAAGAAGAAAGAAGAACAGGTGTATTTTGAGGATGAAATTCCAAAAATCACTGAATATCTATGGCGACGATATGATATAAGGAGTTTGGGATTGCTGCTTATGTTTGAATGCGGAATGAGAGCCGGTGAGTTATCATCGCTTAAGTTTTCTGATATTCACAGTTCTACACTTAAAGATGGAACTATCAAGCATTATATATCTGTGCAAAGAACAGAAATTAAGGTCAGAGATGAAAATGGTAAATGGGTTAAGATTGTAAGTGATTATCCTAAGTCTGACGCAGGATTAAGAGATATAATTATTCCAGACAAAGCCTTGGATACTGTTAAGGCAATTCGCAGGCTGAACCCTTTTGGAACTTATATGTTTGAAGAAAAAGGGGAACGGATTAAGGAACAGGCATTTAACAGAAAGTTGCATAAGATATGTAAGGCGTTGGATATTAATTATCGTTCTACACATAAGGTTCGTAGAGCGTACAGCGTTGCGTTATATGATAATTGCGTGAATGATACTGTCATAACAGAAATGATGGGGCATACGAGTATTGAGACAACAAGAAAATATTACATCTACAGCAATAAAACTGATAGAACTAAGATTGAGCAGGTGAATAATGCTATCAATTATTAGGATTTTGATTACAAAGTAATCAAAGTAATCAAGGTACAAAGCTGTAAATCCAGCAATAGAGCGGAATAAGGGAACGGTCAATGCAGTTCGATTCTCTCATCCCCTGCTATTTTTTCAAGGAGAAGAAACGCTGCAAACCCGCATAAACACTGAATGAAAGGAGATTTTTTGAACATCGTCTTTTTGTAAGAAAATAAAGAGGTAATCAAGAAAGTAATCATAGAAGTTTAGCAAACGCCGTAATGGCGTTATTTTTTTGCTTATTTTGGCGGATAACTGTCGGAAACATGACGGTTAATCCGTCTTTTTTTATGCCACAATGTAATTAGAAAGAGAGGTAATGCGAATGTTTTCTGATGAAGTTAGAGAAAAAATCTTGAGTAAAGAAGAATTGCAAAAACTTGACTTAGTGACATTATCTCTTGTTATCCACGCAATCGAGGAAGTTTTAGAGGAGGCAGACAATGAACAATCCTTATCAGACACCTATAATGAATAATTATTTACCGCAATATGGAGCATATCAATACAACCCTATGGCAAATATACAGAGATTTCAGCCACAGGAACAGATACAACCACAAATCCAACAGCCTATGCCACAGCAGGTAGTAGGAATTAATGGCAGGGTGGTACAAGCAGTTGAAAATATTAATGCTAACGAGGTCCCTATGGATGGCTCAATGGCATTTTTCCCGAAGCAGGATATGTCAGAAATTTATGTCAAGGGTTGGAATGCTGACGGAACAATTAACACGATTGTGTATAAGCCTTATACAGAACCTAAAGATAATCAGACAGTAAATCCTATGATTAATGCAGAAAACGCTAAATTTACCCTATCAGACGAAAGCACGCAGCTATTCTTAAATAAGTTTGAGGAACTATCAGAAAAGATAGGGCAGTTAGAAGATAGATTTGATAAATCTTTAGGAACGCAAAGAAAAACTTCAAAAACTCAAAGTAAGGGCGGTGATGAAGAATGAATCCAATTAACATTTTTCAGATGATGAAAGCTGGTCCGCAACAGTTTGTACAGCAGATAATGGGGAATAATCAGCTTATGCGTAATCCTATGATGAAAAATACTATGCAGATGGCACAGCAAGGCAATATGCAAGGCATAGAGCAGATGGCTAGAAATTTATGCAAGGAAAAGGGATTAAATGCAGATGATGTATTTAATCAGATAAAAAGCAGACTTGGTAATTAGTAGCATATTAGATGTCTTTGCAAATTACCTGGGTGACATCTTTATGAATATATTTTTAGGAGGTAACAATATGTTTTCAAACTCAAATTGTGCCAGTGTGCCATTAGTCGCTAATATTGACGGAAACGGCAATAACGGCGGATGGGCTGATGGCGGATGGCTTTGGATAATCGTTGTATTTGCCTTACTCTTCGGATGGGGTAATGGTGGATTTGGCGGTTTTGGCGGCAATAATGGCGGTGGCTATGTTGCGACAGCAGCTACACAAGCTGATATTCAGAGAGGTTTTGATAATCAGGCAGTTATCAGCAAGCTAGATGGTATTTCTAACGGGCTCTGTGATGGCTTTTATGCTATGAATAACAGTATGCTCACAGGTTTTAATGGTATTAACACAAATATCATGCAGACTGGCTACGGCATACAGCAGGCTATCAACGCTGATACAGTCGCTAATATGCAGAATACCAACGCTTTACAGTCACAGCTTGCTAACTGCTGCTGCGAGACAAGAGAAGCTATTCAGGGCGTAAACTACAACATGGCAACTAACACATGTGCTTTACAGAACACAATGAACAATAATACAAGAGATATTATTGACAGCCAGAATGCAGGAACGAGAGCTATTCTTGATTACTTATGTGCAAAGGAAAATGCGGATTTGAGAGATAAGGTGCAGAAACTTGAGCTTTCTGCTTCACAGGATAGACAGAATGCACTTCTGACTACTGCAATGACAGCACAGACACAACAGATTGTCAACTCTGTAAATCCTACAGCTATTCCAGCTTATGTTGTACCTAATCCTAATGCTTATGCATATGGATGTGGATGTAACACCGGTTGCAACTGCTAAAAATGAATAATCAAGTATCTTAATCAAATTTAATCGGTTTAATTCTTGGTTTATCTTGGTTTTAATCGGTTTAATCGAGTTAAGTATCGAGTTTAACTCGAAAGAAAACTCGGAAGATTATGTCTGCTATGCAGTATTACTTATAACCAAAGGGCAGACTATAATGTTTGCCCTTATTTTATTTATCTGGAGGTTTCTAAAATGGAAGAATTAAAAAATAAGTTTATAGAAGCAATTAAAAGCATAGATTTTAATAAGCTTAATATCTATGAATTAAAAACTGTATCAGAAATTTCTGATACAGTAGATAAGATGGCAAAGAAAGATTATACAGAATTGCTTAAAGAATCTATGGTTTCAATGGGAGTAAAAACTTCAAAAGAAGAGAAGCCTAAAACAATAGGAGAAATGAAATAAGGAGGTATTTATTATGGCTGAATTTTCAAATGTTGCAACACAGACAGTTGCGGTAAACGGAAATGTATTATTTACAGATACACCAACATCTGTATGCAACAAAGGATATATTTCGCACAGAACAGGAAGCGGATTAATCAATCTTAAAGGTGCTACTAACACTTGCAAGGCAAAGTACAGAGTAGAATTTAATGGAAATATTGCGGTTCCTACAGGCGGAACTGCAGAAGCAATTTCATTAGCTATTGCCGTCGAGGGCGAGCCAGACTTATCTACGCTGGCAATTTCTACACCGACAGCAGTTGAAGCATTTAACAATGTTTCTATGGCTACAGATGTATGGCTTTCTTGCGGATGCTGTCAGGCAATTTCTGTCAAGAATACATCTACACAGGCTATAGACGTTGCTAATGCAAATATCACAATCAACAGAATCGGTTAAGAAAGTGAGGTAAACAACTATGCATATTGAAAGAATACACAAAATGGTTGAGTGCCTTACCGAAAAGACACTATCTGAACTTGATAAGGGCATTGAAAATGTAAATGTTGAGGAAATGTCAGAAGCTGTGGATATGATTAAGGATTTATGCGAAGCTGAATATCGTGCAGTTATCGTCAAGTCTATGAAAAAGGCTGATGAAGAGGAAGAAGAGTACAGCAAAGAACTTCTGAGAAGTCTTAAGGCGGAATATGGCGAAGAAAGTGGCAGAAGATACTACGACCACTACCGCTATGCAAATGGCAGATTTGCCCCTAAAGGCAAAGGAACATACCGCAGAGGATATGAAGAACCGCCTTATATGCATATGTACCCAGAAGCAGAACATATGAGAGATATGGACAGAGACTACGACAAGATGTACTATACAGAGCCAATGTCTGAAAGTAATTACGACAGAGCAAAGAGAAATTACACAGAGACTAAGGAAATGCACAAGGCTAATACGCCAGAAGATAAAGAACACAAGATGAAGTCACTTGACAGCTACACAAAGGAGCTTGCAAGTGATATTACAGGTATGGTGGCTGATATGTCAGCAGAAGAGAAGAACTTACTTAGAACGAAGTTAAGCACTCTTGTATCTAAGATATAATTTCAAAGGCTATGAGTAGCAATATTCATAGCCTGTTTTATTCAGAAAGGGGCATACAGATGTTTTTTAACATTAATGGCACAATGTGGCAAGTGCAATATAAAAGTTCAAATTCGGGCGAATTAAAGCGGTCAGATAATGTTTCTGTGCTAGGTGTAACGGATAGAAATACACATACAATTTATCTGTCAAATGCCTTGCACGGATTCATGCAACGTAAAGTGTTAATACACGAAGTATGCCACGCAATCTGTATGTCCTATGATGTGTATTTGCCGATTGAGCAAGAAGAGATATTGTGCGACTTTGTAGCAACATACGGAGATGAAGTATTTGATATTGTTGATATGGTTTTAGGGGCAGTTAGGAGAGTGGGATAATGAGTATTGATGAACTATTGGAAATAATTCAAAGGACTAACCCGACTATGACAAAGGAAACATTAATATATGAACTTAGTCAATGCCAGTATGCAAGTAAGGCATTGATTTATACAGAAAAATGTTGTAAGCTGGCAAAATAATTATTCGCCAGCTTTTTCTACGCAGTCAATAATATATCCACTTAATCCTTTGAATCCTTTTTCTTTAGCAATCTTAGACCAGGCTTCCTTTTTGCCCTTGGGTGCCATTACTGTAATTCTATCATAGTTTTTCTCATTCCAACGATTTTTTACTTCTGATGATGTTTTTGATTTTGCCATATAAATATAAACTCCTTTTTGCTTTTGATTATACTACTTGCAAAAGTATGTTGCAATACTTTATAAAGTATGATATAATATATCTATAATCATTAGAAAGGTGGTACTTATATGGCTGACTTAAACAGTATAGGTGGACTACATTACGAAATGATGAGAAGATGTTATAACCCTAAAAGTATAGCATTTAAAAGTTACGGAGCTAAGGGGATAAAAGTATGTGAAGAATGGCATGATAGAGATAATTTTAGAAAGTGGTGTAATGAAAATGGATATACAAAAGGTCTAAGACTTAACAGAATTGATAGTACAAAGGATTATTGCCCAGAGAATTGTGTATTGGGAAATAAAAATTGCAAAGACCAAAACAGCGCACACCAAAAACTATATAGAAACATAAGACAAAACAAAGCAATCAAAAAAGAGCTTGGAATTGAAAGATATACTGATAGCCCATTATACAGAAAACACAAGAGTATGATGGAAAGATGTTATGATGAAAAAAATATAAGTTATCCTTATTACGGAGCAAGAGGAATAGATGTTTGCTTTGAATGGAGAGGAAAGGATGGTGTTAAAAATTTTATTGCTTGGTCTATGAGAAACGGATATAAGCATGGTCTTTCATTAGACAGAATAGATAACGATAAAGGTTATTGTCCTGAAAATTGCAGATGGGTTACTATTCAAGAACAAGCAATAAATAAGCGAAGAAATAAAAAATATGAATGGAAAGGGCAAACACTTATATTGGCTCAAATTTCAAGAATGGAAAATATTTCATATGGTAAATTATATGGAAGAATAAATAATAATCATATGAGTATAAAAGATGCAATCGAAGATATAAAGAAAAGCACCGAATAATCGGTGCTATTTTTATGCTAACCTTAAAAGCACCCGCCACCCATGCAAAATAAACTTGAGATTTTGGAAATAAAAAATTTGAAAATTTCTGTCAGATTTGCAGTCAATTTTTTCAGTACGCCCCTATATACCTATGACTATATGAAAAATAAAGAAACGCCCCTATATAAAAATTCGAGTTAAAAATTTTGATACCGGGGTGGGTATGTAATTCCCACACGAAAAACCGAAATAGGATTTTCCCCAATTTTGCCCTCGATTTTGTTCAGATTTACCTTGAAAAATTGATGAAAAACTTTAAGACTTTAACAAGCTAAAGTATGTAACTGATTCTGTGCGGCTGTTGGTGTGCCTTGCGATTTCGGTGTTGTGGCTTTGCGATTTGCCTTGTACAGCGGTTTTATTTCATAAGTGCATAATTCAAGAATTAACCACAATGTGCCTTAAAACGCCTTTGACAGCGTTGTATAAAATGGGTATAATATGCCCTTGCAAATTGTGGAAGCTGTCGCCAGATCTGGAAGATATACCAGAACCGCACGCCGCCCCAACTGGGTACACTTGTACACCTAAAAAGTCTTATATATAAGCATAGCATTATTGCATTGATTTTTCAAGGTGCGAATGCGTCGGCATGAACCGAACCCGCCAGCAACGCAAATAAGAGGGCACAAAGCCCCCTTAAAAGTCTTTTTTGTTTCCATGATAATTAATAAAATCGTTCTGGATGTCGTTATCTTTAACATACTTGTAATAATTCAACAACATAACGAAATCGCCGGCACTAATAATATAACTGCTTGACGGCGTTGTGACTTCCACCTTGGAATCGGGGCAGTTTTGCGACACCTTCAAAACTCCATTATTATTTACATCGAAATACAATGCGCCCATCTTCAACCTCCATATTCTTTTATTATCCCTTTTCAAGGTAAAAGCAAGCCGGGGAATTGAACCCCGGAAAAGCCAACCTTGCTAATTATGCTAAGAGCTGCAAAAGCTCCACGCGTTTAGTCTGTATCAATTCTTTTGCTTTCATGAAATCAACCGCGCCGCCTGTCATATATTCGATATACTTCGCAGCGTTTATATATGCGTCAAATTCTGCCTTGTATGCCTCATCAAAGGCACTTTCAAGTTCTGCGTTTTCTGGCTCTTCGGTATATCTTGCTTCTGCTTCATCTGCGGCTTTTTCCAGTTGTTCCAACTTCTTAATTTTTTCAAGTAAAATCATCATAATATTAATTCTCCTTTCATTGTGTGCCCTGTCTCATCGGTGCAGGTGGGGCAATTCCTGCAGACCGCCAAAAGTGGCGGTTTCGACTAATATTTACTAGGCTTTTCATAACGTATAATTGCGACTGTTTCGCCTGTACTTTTAAGAGTTCCCCAACCGTTCCACATTGGACCATTTAAGCCTAATAACTTAGGCTGGTTATAAAGTTCTTCTCTCTGGCTTTCTGCAAGTCTGCCGTTATTATAGCCATAGATAAGGGGCTTCAACTCTGCTGCCGTCTTGATTTCCGTTGGCATATCGTAAACGCATTTATTACCATTTTCTAATATACCTATTATCATTTTGTTACCTCCTCAATGTATATTCTCTCCTCTGATCCAGTCTCGTCATCTTCATAAACTCCGCCGAAATCATCAAACCAGCTTTCAGCTCCTCGGCGGCTGTATGTCTCGCCACCTAATAAAACTTTTCCACTTTCTGTTACAAGTCTGTATTGTTTATTCATGTTTGCGTCCTCGCTTTCTTTATTTGTATGATTATAATATCACTTTAAAAAGAAACATGCAAGTCTTTTTGTAACTTTTTTAAGAAATATTTTTATTGACTTTTAGAGCCTACTATATTATTATAAGAAACAAATAAAACAATATAGAAAGGAGCTATCACAATGCTTAAATATCGCTTTAATGTTGGGGATGCTTTAGAGCGTGCCGGATTTAACACATACAAAGCTAAAACAAGCGGATTATTGAGCCAAGACACACTTAAAAAGATAAAGAACGAAGATACAAACATAAACGCTAAAAGCATAAATAATCTTTGTTTGATCCTGGATATGCAGCCGAAAGACATATTTATATATGAAGAAACAGAGGAAGAAAGAGAGCTAAAAAAGAAATTGTAAAATAATTTAAAATATCACTTGCAAAAGTGATAAAGAAATGCTATTATAATTATACAAATTAAGAAAGGGCAGTCGAAAGGCTGAAAGGTGGAAAGGATGAGAGAGCTTTACATTAGATTTAAGGAAAATGAGAAAGTAAAAAGTGAGGACATAAAGAACTTAGAGATGTTTTTTAGTGATGAAAATTTAGAAAAGTATGAAACCGAAGAGGTATTCGCAGTCGAAGCGACAGAGCATGTCGGAAACGGAGTATATAAGAAAGTCGGCTATGATTTTTACATTGGTAGCGATACGCAAGCAAGGCAGGGTTCAGATTGGCGATTCGGATATATTGCCTTCTGCAATTACTGGTGCCTTGTTAAAAACAACAAGACTGTAGATTTCGAAAAAGCTCTTGAAAGAGCTAAAAAAATTATCTTGACAAATAATTAGTAATTGTATATTATATTTTTGTCGGATGATAAACAATAACATTTGATGTATTGAAACATGTTTTCTGACGTGTTCAATGATTAACCGTAACGCAGTGGCGTATATTAAAGAGGGCTTTGGCTCTCTTTTTTATTTGACTTGTATGTATATTTATGCTATATTATCATAATAATTGAATATATGAATTTACACCCGATAATATTAATATTGTTATCGGGTTATTTTTATGTTATTAGTATATATAATAATTAATTAGCCGGAGCAGATCCAGCAGAAAGGGGAACACATGGAGAAAGTACAGGAGACACCAGACACGCCCGAAGTATTTCAAAACGATATAGAACTGTATTTATCGCAGTTTTGCGAAGAACACAACATTGAAGATATGACCAAAGAACCACAAAGCAGATGGAACGCGGCTTTGATGTATATAAATAAATATGTTTTTAGTGATAAAAGCATATTAAAGTTAAATCAGAATATCAATAAAAATAATACTAATTGTATAATGAATAGTAATTTTTATATGTATGATTTAGATAAATTAGAGTATATATTATATATATATTATTATTTATGTTCTGTATATGATAAAGAATGTAGTATAATGGGATATAGTTTATTAACCGGTATTAATTACGACACATTAATGGACTGGGGAGCTGATGAAAGAAAACTAAGTACAAAAGGCTTCGATATCGTGCAAAAACTGCGTGTTTTTCGTGAAGAAAGTTTATCGAATAAACTCGCAACCGGCAACAAAAACCCTGTTGGCATCCTTGCAATACTCAATCGTCATTTTGCTTGGAATCTTCCCGGTGTCAGTAGAGAAAGCACTACGAAGACCATTAAAACAGCCGCAGACCTTCCACAGCTTGGCACATCTGGAAGTGCTCAAGGCTCTAATGTTCGTCAAATTGCACAACAAGAAATCATTGTGCAAGATGTACAAGAAATCCCACAAAGCCAGTAAATAAGCGGCTTCTAGCTGTTTGACTTCTGATGACAGCATTTCGCTAAATTAGACTTTAGCGAAGTGATAAAACAGGACATTTGAACGATAAAAGCACGACGAAGCCAGTAAATAAGCGGTTTGACAGCGATTGCATGATAATTATTTATTGCGCAGTCGCTCCGCCTTGGCTGATTTCGTTGTGCATGATGTACAAACGCATGGCGTGGGGGTTATATATACACGCATTGCACGCCCAACTAAGTCGCTCAAATATTCTCTAAGATAAAAAGGCTTATTATATATTTATATATACATAACCAACTAACAATGATTAATTAAACCATATACAATAACCATTATATTTATTAATATATATAACTCTAACAATAACCCATACAATATAATTAATAAATTTACTGTACAAATCTGATAGATAGGTGTATAATAGATACATCTTAATTCACAAGATATTCAATAAATACACACATCAAAACGGCTAGTTCAGCCGAGTAAATTCCAAAAAATTTTAAAAAATAAAAAAGAGTTAGGAGTTAGAAATGCAGGGAGCAGAGTATCAGGCTTTGGCTATGCGTACTAACGATAAAAAGTCTACAGATAGGCTTCTAAATAAGATTAATGATTTGAAAATTGGCAATCGTGGTGAAGATACGCCAAGAATTGAGCTAGGTGGCGGCAAATCAGACAATTTTACTCCGTTAGGTATTGTTGCACCAAATGTTGAAGGGAATGTCGTATATGACGCTGTAAATCATCCACATCATTATTGTACTGGCAAATATGAGTGCATAGATGTAATGATTGAGATATTCGGCGTTGAAGCTGTTAAAACATTCTGTTTACTCAATGCTTTTAAGTATAATTATCGTTCTGGAAGAAAGAATGGCAGGCAGGATATTGAGAAAGCTGTCTGGTACTCGAATAAATATTTGGAATTAAGCAAATAGTTGTGTCAGTCAATGAAAGTATAATGGTTACAAAGAATAGCACACTGCGACTTGTGGCGAATGCATACTGGGAATAGCCACTATTGCCCTTTAGTATAATGGTTAATGCACAGGATTTTGATTCCTGCAATATGGGTTCGATTCCCATAAGGGTAGCTTATTTTCTTTTTATTTGTTTGGCTGTTCATTATTGTGTTTTTGCATTTTACACAGAACAGTCCTCCTTTCATGTACCTCTTTGGATTTTGTTCAGTTAAAAGCGGTGCAAGACCGCTTGAGAGGGCTTGGTGTGTATATACACAACCATGTGAAAACCAACTTATCAGGAAGCACTCCTTACGAAAATACCCCTAATATTTTATTATTTCTGTTCTTGCTTCTTGATAGCCGTTACAGGCGGCATTTGCCGATATGGGATAATGGTATTCCAGTAGCTTGCTAAGCTATCCAACAGAAATGTTGTTCGTGTTCGATTCGCGATGTCGGCGTTCTCACATACAAGTGAAATGGAAATATAGTTGTTGGTTACCTGTATTATCCTAAAACCAACCTGTATGTGAGTTGATGTGTGGCGAAATGGGTAAACGCTAACCGGCGGTTAAGAGAAAGGTGTGCGACAAGGATTGCTAGAACAAGTCTGGTAAATAGCTGTAAGCAATCACACCTATAAATCCGTTAGAAAATAAAAATCCATCTATCCCTATTCTTAGGTGCAGACTAACTGACGGAATCTCATGTGTGGTTCAAATCCACACCACATCAAGTGGTCGGGTAGCTCCCGAATAAGCAGGCGTTGCAGTATTCCCTGCTGAATAATTAAAATGCTTGTGTTGGTTGATTTGCGAACAGGATGGCAGATAGTGTAATGAAGTGCCATAAATACTTTCCAACACAAGAAACTGTACAACGGATAGTAGTTCAGTTAGGAGTAACGCTTGATTAATTCAAGTAGTCACAGGTTCAAGTCCTGTCTATCCGATTACAACAAACTAGGTTAGCTACCGAAAAGCACAAGCCTTAGTGCCTGTTTGTTGTTTTGTTAATAAGGCGATTATCAGAAAGGCAGGTAAATATGGGAAAGTTAATTAAACATCGTTCAATCGGAAAAATAAGAATGGAGCTTGCAGATTATGTGCTGAATTGCACAGATAATGAACTGTATGAGCTTTGCAGTACTATTTCAGAACTTCAAGGCGTAACATCTTGGTCTTGTGCTGAATGTCAAAAACAATTTAAACCGGATTGTAGTTTTGATGGTGATGAAGCGAGATGTAAGAAGCATTTCTTTGAGATGAACAAACCAGAATAAAATTTTGGTAAAATCAGTTGCCTAGTGATTGCAACACGAAAAGAGTAACCTACGAACTCCTGACAACTGTTTTTATATAAATCGTAGGATTATCTATCGTAGGAGGTAAAATATGACAGTAAAAGATTTATTTAATTCAGAAAATACATTACAAATAGATATTGAGTTAGTAAAACAAATAGGATTGCATAATTCAGTAGTCTATACAGAAATTAAAAAGGCTAGAAAAGAAAACAATATTGATTTGTTTAATAAACAGGATTTAGCTTTTGTTCAAAAGAGGTATTTACCATTCTTTTCGATAAAAACAATACAAAGGTCTTTACAGTTTCTTCTCAATAAAGGCTATATAACAGCAGATAAGATAAAACCGGAAGAAGCAAAAGAAATTGTTTTAAAAAATAAACATAATTGCAAGTTTAAATGTGAATGGTGCGGTTGCGGTTGCAATGTTATAAATGAACATCATTATCCAATACCAAAATCAATGGGTGGAACAAAAATTGTAAGGATATGCCCTAATTGTCATTATGAATTTCATTCTTTATACAAAATCAGCAGAAAGGATGGTATTTAATATGGCAGAAGCTAAGATTAAAAAGGCAGTAATCAGAGAAGATTTATTATCAATAACAAATGATTATAGAAAAGCTATCATTCTCAATCAGTTTATCTATTGGTCTGAAAGAGTTTCAGATGCTGACAAATTCATTAAGAAAGAAAATGAGATTGCAAAAAGCAATGGAGAAGAAGAAAGGGAGCTTTTCTATGGTTGGATATATAAAACCGCCGAAGAATTAGCTGATGAGGTTATGTTAGGTTTATCTGCAAGCCAGATAAGAAGATATATCAGCGATTTGGTGAATATGGGTTATATCTCAAAACGAAACAACCCTAAATATAAGTGGGATAGAACATTACAATATAGGGTAAATCTTGTAAATATTGCAAAAGACCTTAAAAAGAATGGTTATCCATTAAGTGATTATAAAATTGAAATTCCAGAAAATGAAAAAACCATTACGCACGAGTGCGTAATCAATAATGAGCCAATGAAAAATCAAACACAAGCTAGTGACGAAGCAATACCAGATAATACTAACATAGATTACTTAAACAGAGATTATAATTCAGAAATTACTAATAAGGACAATACATCAATTAACATTGATGGAGAGGTATATACATCGTTTTCGGAGAAACCGACGGCAAGAGTTGCCACAAGGAATGAGATGTTGCTTAAAGAAAAAGATATGGTTGATAGGTTCAATAACATCTGTGACAACAACATAGATAATTCAGCTATATGCGATTGTGTCAAAGATGGATTTAAGATGTATATGCAGCTATACAAAATCTATTTTCACAAAGTACACCCAATACTTACAGATAAGACATTAAAGAATGTATGTTTTGTATTATCAACTATCACAGATACAGAACACGGACATTTCGACGCTGACGCTATATACGAAACAGACGATAAGGGTATTACAGTTTTACAGAGAATGATTAACGACCATTTCATCAGAGAGCATAGAAAAAGCACTAACTATTCAATAACACATTTTGCCAATGCTGAATATCTTGGTAAGCTGGCAAATAGATTTATAGAAATGTAAGGAGTGATTATTATGGCTATGGGTGTACACCCACTAAACAAAGAGAAGTTCTATGAAGCGATAAACCTATACATATCGGGGCGGGCTTCACAGGTAAAGGCGGCTAAGGTAGCAGGTTGTAGTGTACCGACATTTCTTAAATATGCTAACAAGATTTATGGCGGAGAGGAATTGCCGGATAATTTATGGGGGAAGAAAAATGATTGAAAAAATATTAATCGCTGGATAAGGCACAAGACAAAGAATCTAACAGAAATACCACTTTTTACAATGACGTTTGATTATCGCAAATATAAGACACAGGGCAAGAAAGACAGTTGCACAATGCATTGTCACCCAAATATTGCCAATGATGAATTTGTAAAGAGCAAATTACAGGAAGTTGTTGACTATATCAGAGATAACTATGACTTGGATATATTTACAAAGATTTGAGGTGTAGAATATGTGCGATTTATGTAATGAGTGCATGGAAGAGTTTGAGAGGTTTATGAGGAATGAATAATATCAATAATCCTTTATCCGAGTATCAATCGCCACCTAAAGAAGCAATGATAAATTTCGGCATAGATATTTCAAAAGAAGCGGTAGAAAAATACGCTTTGGAAAAGTTTGGCAGACTGCCGCAAAGCCATATTGAAATGACTTTTGCTAGAGACTCTAAGATAATTGAGGAAACAAGGAGGGCTTATAAGGAATGAGTAGTGTTTTTACGATTATGCTTTTAATTGTGATTATAGTAGCTGCGGCACTTGCAATATCAATATGCATTGCAGGAACAGTGTTTTTGCTTGAGGAAACAGGGGTACTTGATGTATTCAGAGAGATTATTCATAAAAAGAAATGTCAACCGATAGAAAAATGCAACACATGCGATACAAACCCTAATTGCGAACTAGAGCCTATGAAATGCAGTTTTGCGGTTGAATGTTCTACATGGGAAGAAGCTAATAATGGAACACGCAAATTTATGTGCGGTCGTGATAAATGCAAATATCAGAAATAAGGGGGCAAATATGAAAACAATCAAAAAATTAGAAATTGACAAGACGGAATCACCAGTGAAGATTTACATTGATGGAGAAAGACTTGATTTGTCAAATGTTGCAAGTATGAACATAGTGCTTGATGTGGACAAGATGACGGTTTATATAGTCAAAAA
>ERZ1034969.106-NODE-106-length-58695-cov-9.028922_pt1 | contig 58695 bp, 42 predicted proteins | sample MGYA00520624_ERZ1034969 | MGnify/ENA primary metagenome ERZ1034969 (study PRJEB33766, sample SAMN09781776) | gut metagenome | biome: gut microbiome | host: Homo sapiens | place: Madagascar | study: EMG produced TPA metagenomics assembly of the PRJNA485056 data set...
ACATCACACCCCTCTCCTACACACAACACACAGCACGCCACATACGCGAAGAAGTGCTCGATTCCGTGCCAGCGGAATTGACAGCACATCACACCCCTCTCCTACACACAACACACAGCACGCCACATACGCGAAGAAGTACTCGATTCCGTGCCAGCGGAATTGAGCACATCACACCTACCACACACCCTCTTATTCCTCACGCACGCAGCATACGCGAAGAAGTACTCGATTCCGCACCAGCGGAATTGAGCACATCACACCTGCCACACACCTTCTTATTCCTCACGCACATCGCACACCAATAGGAAGGGCGGCATACCACCAACGCCCCTACACGGCATACAGCACGCAGCACACGTGAAATGTGCTCAATTTCGCCCTAACTGCACTAAAAGCACATACGAAGACTCCCCTTTTTCAGGTAGTCTTGTTGTATGGATACATGGCCAGGGAAACCCTATCCGCTCGGTGCCACTTTTGACGGTGCTGGCACAAACTTTGCCGTCTTTTCCTCATCAGCTGAGCGCATTGAACTGTGCCTTATTGACGATGAGGAACGCGAAACGCGTATTGAACTCACGGAAGTAGATGCAGACGTCTGGCACTGCTATGTGCCAGGGATTCGCCCTGGGCAGCGCTACGGTTTTCGCGCACACGGATCGTATTCTCCGAAAGAAGGCTTGCGCTTTGATTCATCAAAAATCCTTCTCGATCCGTATGCAAAGGCAATAGATGGCACTGTAGAAAACCACCAAAGCAACTTTTCCTATAATTTCAGCGATCCGCAGACTTTTCTTCAAGAAAATTCTCTCGGGCATACGATGATGAGCGTCGTCGTCAATCCGTATTTCGATTGGGGGCACGATCGCCCACCGAAGCACGAATACCATGAGACGATTATCTATGAATCACATATCAAAGGGCAGACTAAGCGCCACCCAGAGATCCCAGAGAATCTTCGCGGCACCTATCTCGGTATCAGCCACCCAGCAATGGCGGCATACTTCAAAGAACTTGGGGTGACGGCTATAGAGCTCATGCCCGTTCATCAATTCGTCAATGATACGTCTTTGCAGGAAAAAGGGCTTTCTAACTATTGGGGATACAACACTATCGGTTTCTTTGCCCCACACAATTCCTATGCCTGCAGTGGGAGCAGAGGTCAGCAGGTTGATGAATTCAAGACGATGGTTAAAACTCTTCATGAAGCAGATATTGAAGTGATTTTAGACGTCGTTTATAACCATACTGCCGAGGGAAATCACATGGGGCCAACCCTTAGTTTCCGAGGTCTTGATAACGCTTCTTACTACAGGCTTGTTCCCGATAATCCTCAGCACTATTTCGATACGACTGGCACTGGAAACTCGCTTAATATGCGCTCTCCGCACACTCTTCAACTCATTATGGATTCACTGCGCTACTGGGTGACGGATATGCACGTGGATGGCTTCCGCTTCGATTTGGCATCGACTCTTGCACGCGAACTTTATGCAGTGGATAAGCTCTCCAGCTTCTTCGATATTATTCAGCAAGATCCGATTATTTCTCAGGTTAAGCTCATTGCAGAGCCGTGGGATGTGGGCGAGGGCGGATATAACGTCGGCGAATTTCCTGCTTTGTGGAGTGAATGGAACGGTAAATATCGCGATACGATACGCGATTTTTGGCGCGGAGAGCCTTCGACTCTCGAAGAGTTTGCTTCTCGTCTCTCTGGTTCCTCCGATCTATACGCTCACTCTGGGCGCCGCCCGATGGCATCGGTTAATTTCGTGACGGCACACGACGGCTTCACGCTGCGCGATCTCGTCAGCTACAACGAGAAACACAACGAAGCTAACGCAGAGGGCAATACCGACGGTGAATCTCACAACCGCTCATGGAACTGCGGCGTTGAAGGGCCGAGTGACGATCCTGCTATTCAAGCTCTGCGCCTGCAGCAAATCAAGAATTTTATTGCGACGATGATGATATCCCAGGGTGTGCCGATGATTGTACACGGCGATGAGATTGGGCGCACGCAGCAAGGAAATAACAACGTTTACTGCCAAGACAACGAGCTTTCATGGATCAACTGGCAGCTTTCTGATATCCAGCGCAATCTTTTTGAATTCACAAAATGCGCTATCGATCTGAGAAAAAATCACCCAGTCTTTCGCAGACGGCGCTTTTTTGGAAGTGACGGTGCTCACGGCGGCACCTCAACGGCGGGCGAGATTGAGTGGCTGCGAAACGATGCCTCTGTGATGGAAGATGAAGACTGGGGCACATGGTATGCGCGCTCAATTATGGTATTTTTCAACGGTGACGAAATTAGGGAGCCAGATTCACGAGGAGCACGAGTTCGTGACGATGATTTCCTCGTGGCGATTAATGCTTCAGATAGCGATCTTCCATTTACGATTCCTGCATCAAGCACACAGCTCCTATGGGAGCTTGAACTGGCAACCAGCACCGATACTTTCGACCCTCTTCAAGCAGGAGAAGAATTCTGTGTGAAAGCTCGTTCACTTGTGATACTTCGGCGAGCACGCACTGCGAAGAGAGCGCTGCTTTCTACCGACCTCTCACAGACGGCTGTATCTGCGCAGGTCTGATTATCTCTTTCCTTTCGGCGCGCCCACACAGCAAAGTGGCATACCTCAGTTAAAGTCTTTACGTGGCTGAAAATGAGGCACTGCCGCCGCAGGAGTTTGTTCGTGCCCTTGAATCTCTCAAAGGGCACCATTTTCGCGCCGAAATGCATGTGAACCAAATCCCCCCTCCCACGCGTATAGCGCCTTGGAGCGTAGCTCTTCAAGCGGAAATAAACGATTGTGAAAGCCTCGACCCTGATTCATATCGTGCAGACACAAAATTTGTAGTGTTACACGATCCAGAAGGTCAGCTTGCATGGGACGGGACATTTAGGATCGTTATGCACGGGCGCGCCCCTATGGATGCGCAGATGGGCGACGATCCCCTTCTTGGCGAAGTTGCCTGGACGTGGCTCACTGATGCTCTTGAGCAGTGCGGAGCTTCATTCCATAATCTCAGCGGAACCGTCACCCGCGTTTTTAACGAAACGTTTGGAGATCTCTATTTAGATTCTGCACAAGTAGATATTGAAATTCGAGCATCGTGGACTCCAGAAACAGAATATCTCGGCGAGCATCTGATGGCTTGGGCTGATTTCGCTTCTCACCTTGCTGGGCTTGGACCACATGCCGCAAACGTTTCAACGCTGCCGCGTAAGGTGGCAAAAGTGTGAGCCGAAGTGAACCAATTGATGCTATTCCTTTGCTCGCACCACGCGACGGGCTTCCTGGCGTCACCCATGACGATATCGACACTGCGATAAAAGCTATTGCCTCAGGCTATGGCCCTATAGCAGTTGATACTGAGCGCGCGATGGGAATCCGATACTCTGATCGAGCATATCTTATTCAGCTGCGCCGCCCAGGAGCAGGAACTTTTTTAATTGATCCTGTAGGCATCGAAGACCGCTTGGCTCCGCTTGCTGAGGTTATGGTCTGCGAATGGATTTTACACGCCGCTGATCAAGATTTGCCGTGTATGCATCAGCTTGGGCTTTACCCAACAGCAGTGTTTGATACTGAAATTGCCGCTTTGCTGCTTGGTTTTGAGCGAGTTTCACTGCAAGCTCTCGCAGCAGAAGTACTTGGGCATGCATTAGCTAAAGAACTCTCTAATTCCGATTGGTCTCAGCGCCCTCTCACATCGGATCTGCTCACCTATGCTGCTCTCGATGTTGAACTTCTGCACGAGCTTAAAGATGCTTTGACGGATATGCTCCGAAATGCAGGGCGTGAAGACTGGTGCATCCAAGAGTGCGAAGCTATACGCACAAAGCCTCCACGCCCCGCAAAACGCCAACCGTGGCGTAAAGCTGCGAATCAAGCCGATATTCACGATAGACGCGCTTTAGCAATGGTTGAGCAGCTATGGCGTGCAAGAGATGCTCTCGCACGCAAACGAGATGTTGCTCCTTCGCATATTTTGCCAACTCAGGTGCTCGGCGCACTGGCAAAATACAAGCCGCGTTCACGAGCGGATGTGATCCACTCTCCCCTAATGCGCTCTCAGGTACGGCGAGCAGATGCTGCCTATTGGTGGGACGCTATCAACATTGCGTGGCATACGCATACAGACGAATTACCAGAACGTAAATTCAAAGAGAATACAGAGATATTTCCACCCGTCAAGCGTTGGGGGCACTCTCACCCAGAAGCAGCCGAACGCTGGAATTACGTGCGTAGTTCTATACTCACTTGGGCAGATGAACTAGGAATACGCCAAGAAGTTCTACTTAAACCAATGCTACAAAAACGTATTGCCTGGGAAGGCTGGAGCGATCCAAATTCTTTTGCAGCCCAGCTGCTCGAATGGGGTGCTCGCCCATGGCAGGTTGAACAGGCACGGCTAGCTATTTTGCATTGCTAATATCCGCACTTGCGCGCACTGCACTTTCCAGTTCTATACTCTTGGTGTACATGGGTGTACGTGTACGTGGGTATATATGACTGCCACAGATACTAATCGTGAGAAGTGCCGCCTTTTTCTACTTGCTTCCACATATCGTCGATTGCGGTGCACACACCTTGAATATCCATTCCCTGCTCTGCAAGAATCTCTTCCCGAGAAGCTGTGAGCAAAAAGCTCTTAGATATCCCTAAATGTTTCATAGGAATTCCTACCCCAGCAGAACTCACCGCAAGCGATAATTCTTCTCCTATCCCGCCGTCAATTACTCCATCTTCAAGGGTAATAACGCCAGCAGAATTGATAGCACACTCCACAAGCCCTGGCGCAATCGGCAGCACCCACTCTGGATCCACAACGACTGCTGGGATATGCTCACGCAAATGGGCCGCTTCAATCATCTGATATGCCATTGGACCGATTGCCACGAGCAGAAGCGGATCTTTTCCTTTCTGAGCACACTCATTTACAGCTGGCGATTCGTAAAGTACACTGCAACCATTTTCGCTGCGCAGTACAGGTAAATCATCTGGCAAGGATCCTTTAGGATAGCGGATGAGGGTAGGTCCAGGCGTGTTGATAGCCTCACGCAGTTCACGGCGCAGAGTGCTGCCATCACGAGGAACAGCTGCTTTTATTCCTGGAATACCTGCAGCGATTGCTAAATCCCACATACCGTTGTGCGAAGGTCCATCAGAGCCGGTGATTCCAGCTCGATCGAGAGCAATCGTCACGCCTTCTCCGTGCAAAGCAACGTCCATAAGAAGCTGATCGAATGCACGATTCATAAACGTCGCATAGAGCGCAAGGACTGGATGATAGCCCGCATAGGCAAGCCCTGCACTCATCGTCATCGCATGCTGTTCGGCAATTCCTACATCGATCACGCGATCAGGAAACTCTGCATGCATGGGTCCAAGCCCCACAGGCAGCATCATTGCCGCCGTCACACCCACAAGTTTTGGATTTTCGCGCGCCAAAGTGAGAAGCTCATCTGCCACCACAGCCGTCCAACCGAAACGCTCTGGGACAACGGGCAAACCCGTCTCTGGGTGAATACGCCCGACTGCGTGGAAATGATCGTCTGAATTATTTTCTGCAGGCTTGTATCCGCGCCCTTTTTCGGTGATAGCATGGACGACTACTGGCCCGCCGTAATGTTTAGCCATCGTGAGGGCTTCTTCAAGATCAGCAATATTGTGCCCATCAACTGGTCCGATATATTTAATATCCATCGTTTCAAAAATGCCAGCATCAAAAAAGACGTCTTTTACGCCTTTTTTCAATCCATGCAGTGCATCAAATGCTAGTTCGCCAGGCATTCCTGCGCGCTTCAATGTGCGCTTTCCCCAATCGAGAAACTCTTCATATCGTTTATCAACGCGAATATTATCGAGGCGTCGCACAGCAGGAAGTCGCCTCATAAAACCGCCGACAGTCGGTGCATAAGAGCGGCCATTATCATTGACAATAATGACGATAGGGCGCTTAGAATCTTCCGCGATATTGTTGAGGGCTTCCCATGCCATACCTCCTGTGAGAGCTCCATCGCCAATCACGGTAACGACTTTACCTCGCTCCTTAGAGAGCTGCTTTCCGCGAGCAATTCCATCTGCCCATGAAAGAGCTGTTGTCGCGTGAGAATTTTCAATGACGTCATAGCTGGATTCATCGCGCGCCGCATATCCAGAAACACCTCCAGCTTCGCGCAGGTGCTCAAAATTTTTGCGCCCAGTGAGGAGTTTATGAGTATAGATTTGATGCCCAGTATCGAAAAGAAAAACGTCGTCTGGCTTCGAGAAAATACGGTGAATCGCAATCGTGAGTTCGACAACGCCAAGGTTCGGCCCTAGATGACCGCCTGTGCGCGCCACGTTTTCCACAAGAAATTCTCGTATCTCTGCCGCTAATTGAATAAGCTGATCGCTGGAAAGCCGACGCAGGGCTTGAGGAGAATCAATCGCGTCCAATATATGCATAGGTTAATAATACGCCATATCACCAAGAGGTAAAGCACGCTGGGGATCTAGCGTGAAGCGGCGAAAATACCCACTCCATGCTCCCCATCATCTTCTGCGATATTTTCTCATCAGATTCTGCACCAAAAGCCGCTTACGCTTAGGCGCGAAGAATGAGCCAAAAGCTAAGAGAAGAGCCAAGGGGATGTATCAAACCGAAACATCCTCGCTCACAGCAGCAACTACGGGAAGCCTAAAGTAGCAACTTCCGCTGACAGCTACTCATGCCGCCAAGCTCCATCAGATCAGAACAGAGCAGAATTCACGCCGCTGAAGCTACATCAGATCGTAATTCTCACGCTGCCACGGCTCTAGATCAAAGCAGCAGCTATTATTAGCAGCTCCGAGGGCAAAGCTCTTAGCTTAAGCAGCTAATTGACGCAGTACGTATTGAAGAATACCGCCATTGCGATAGTAATCAGCTTCTCCTGGCGTATCGATACGCACAACGGCATCAAATTCCACCGTACTGCCGTCTGCTTTCGTTGCCGTCACGTGAACCGTTTTTGGTGTGACGCCAGAATTTAGCTCTTCAATGCCAGTGACGTCAAAAACTTCTGTACCTTCAAGCCCAAGCGAATCTGCGCTCTGCCCAGATGGGAACTGCAAAGGAAGCACTCCCATACCGATCAGGTTACTGCGATGAATTCGCTCAAAACTCTGCGTTATCACAGCCTTGACTCCGAGAAGTGCGGTACCTTTTGCCGCCCAGTCTCGCGAAGATCCAGAACCGTATTCTTTCCCGCCGAGCACAACAAGCGGCACTCCAGCTTCTCGATATGCCTCGGCGGCATCAAAAATTGCTTCCTGCTCACCAGTAAGAAGATTCTTCGTATAACCGCCCTCGACGCCGTCAAGAAGCTGATTCTTCAAACGGATATTGGCAAAAGTGCCGCGAATCATCACCTCGTGGTTTCCTCGCCGAGAACCATAGGAGTTGAAATCTTTACGCGCAATACCATGCTCAGCAAGATAACGCCCAGCAGGAGAATCTTCTTTAATCGCGCCAGCAGGAGAAATATGATCAGTCGTCACCGAATCACCGAGCTTTGCGAGCACGCGCGCACTGTGAATATCTTCTACGGGCTGAGCAACCATGCCCATACCCTCAAAATAAGGTGCTTTACACACATAGGTGGATGCGCCGTCCCACTCAAATTTTTCTCCTTTTGGAGTGGCAATCCCCTGCCAGCGGGCATCACCTTCGAAAACGGATGCGTAGTTACGGGCATACATATCGGCATCGATAGCGCTCTCGATCACGTCTTGTACCTGCTCGGGTGAGGGCCAAATATCACGTAGATAGACTGGCTCCCCTTCTTGGCTGTAGCCCAAAGGCTCCTTCTCGAAATCGATATCCATCGTCCCAGCAAGCGCATAGGCAATCACGAGTGGCGGCGAAGCAAGATAGTTCATCTTGACATCTGGGTTAATGCGCCCCTCGAAGTTACGGTTACCAGAAAGCACAGATACAACTGTAAGATCGCCTTCAACAACGGCAGCATGTACGGGTTCGGGAAGCGGCCCAGAGTTTCCGATACAGGTGGCGCAGCCATACCCAACGAGGTTATAGCCGAGAGCCTCCAGCGCTGGCCACAAGCCTGCTTTTTCGTAGTAGTCTGTGACGACTTTTGATCCAGGAGCCATTGAAGTTTTAACCCAAGGCTTCACCTTCAGACCTTTTTCTGCTGCGTTCTTTGCCAGCAAACCTGCGGCGAGCATCACAGATGGGTTTGACGTATTTGTGCAGCTCGTAATTGACGCAATGACTACTGAGCCATGTGTAATAGAAGTTTCTTCACCGCTGGGCATAGTGAGAGTAATTGGCTCTGACGAAGCGCCAGACGATAGATAATCAGGAAGCGTGCGCTTAAAGCTCGTTTTAGCATCGGAGAGCGCAATACGGTCTTGCGGACATTTCGGCCCTGCAATTGAAGGAACGACGGTGCCAAGATCAAGCTCAATATATTCGCTATAGACAGCTTCACAGCTCGGATCGAGCCAGAAGCCTTGTTCTTTGGCATAGGCCTCAACGAGAGCCACGCGCGCTTCGTCACGCCCAGTAAGGCGTAAATAGTTGAGAGTCTCATCATCAATCGGGAAAATTGCTGCTGTGGAGCCGAACTCTGGGCTCATATTGCCAATTGTCGCACGGTTTGCCAATGGCACCTGCCTCACGCCTTCACCATAAAATTCCACAAATTTTCCTACTACACCGTGCTGGCGCAGCATATTGGTGATGGTCAAAACCACATCGGTTGCAGTTGCAGCAGCAGGAATCTGCCCTGTGAGTTTGAAACCCACAACGCGCGGAATCAGCATAGATACTGGCTGGCCGAGCATTGCCGCCTCTGCCTCAATACCTCCTACACCCCAGCCGAGCACACCTAAGCCGTTCACCATTGTGGTATGAGAATCAGTACCGACGCAGGTATCTGGATATGCATAGGTGACGCCGCCCTCATCTTTAGTCATCGTCACGCGCGCAAGATATTCGATATTAACTTGGTGGACGATGCCCGTGCCTGGAGGGACTACCTTGAAATTCTGGAATGCGCTTTGCCCCCATCGCAAGAATTGATAACGTTCACCATTGCGTTCGTATTCAATATCCATATTGCGTTCGAGTGCATCGGCGCGCCCATAGACGTCGATCTGCACGGAGTGGTCGATCACCATTTCGGCTGGATTGAGAGGATTGATTTTCTCTGGATTGCCGCCTAGATCTGCCACAGCTTCACGCATAGTAGCAAGATCTACTACGCACGGCACACCAGTAAAATCTTGCATCACAACGCGCGCTGGAGTGAATTGAATTTCCTTATCTGGCTGAGCTGCAGGATCCCAGTTTGCCAAGGCGTTAATATGCTCTGATGTGACGTTTGCGCCGTCTTCTGTGCGCAAAAGATTTTCCGCTAGCACTTTCAAACTGTATGGAAGTTTTTCCAAGCCAGGTACGGCGCTCAGCTTAAAAATCTCGTAGTTCTTATCGCCTACTGTGAGCGTAGTCTGCGCGTTGAAAGTGTTGATGCTCATAAGTCTCCTTTGCACAGCATCGGATTTCTGCTTTTCTCTCCATTATTCCGTACTTATATTGAAAAATATTGCAGATATGCCGCAGGTATCTGCTTTTTTAGGTTATATCATTTTTGCGTAATTTATCTTCGCATCGAGACATTTTGCGTTGGCAAAGACAATTGCAAAATTTACAGCTTCAAAGCAGCCACTCAAGGCAACCATAGATCAGATATATGAAAGCACTGCTGATCAGCTATTTCTTAGCCAGATAAGGAATAGTTATTCCCGCGAGAATAAAAACTACCCCCACGCCGCCGACCCAGCTGAAACTCTCCGCAAGTACAACAGCACCTAATACGCTCGCTACAGCAGGATTGACGGCCGCCAGCAAACCCGTCTGCTCAGCGGATAGATGCGCCTGCGCAACTGGCTGGAGCGTAAAACCAAAAACAGTGCACACGAGCACCAGCATAGCCATCATCTCCCACTGAGCAGCTCCACTAGGAAGAGTAAAGCGCTCTGTGAAAGCAGAAGCTGCAAGTGCTAATATCCCAAGCACGCCAAGCTGAATAACGCCGATAGCAAGCCCTTCTTTTGCACTAGGAGTAAGACGATCTGTGACGATAATTGTGATGGTGTAAGTGACGGCACCGCCAAGAGCTATCAGTAAACCCACAGAAAGATGACCACAGCGTAATCGTACGCCCAGCCTCAATCGAGCTAGCGTCCGCTATCGCCACGCTGGCAGGAATAGCTTTGGAATCGCTGCTGGCGCTAGCCAAGCACGTGTTTTCTGAAGATTTCACATCTCCATTAGAACAAATGCCCAGCCAGCTAGCCAGCAGCGTTCATATAGAAGAGAATTTACTAGGCACGTGAACGAACACGTGAAACCGATAAAACTCCTCCTGCGCCAATCAAGCCGATTGAGGCTAAAATCATCATGCCGATCGTCAGCCCCGAATGCGTCAAACGCTTGCTAGGCGTATCTACACGAGGCTGAATAGGCTCTGCAGATTCCACAGGACTATGGGGATCGGCTGGCTCGCTCGGATTTGCTGGATCGGCCGGCTCTGCTGGCCTGCTCGGATTTTCTGGATCACTCGGATCAACTGGGTCAACTGGGTCCGTCGGATCCGTCGGTTCCACTGGCTCTGCCGCATCTTTCAAACGCAAACCGCTCATCGCCACACGTAAATCCGCAATAGCAGTATTCACATCCTGCACACTGTGACGATCTGCATCCCGAGCATTCTTAAGCGCTAGCGATAATTTCTGCACACTTTCCGGCGTGTAGCTTGACGATTTCAGCAGTTCCTCCGCCTGCTTCACAAGCGCTTCTAAAGTTGCAGTATCTGGATCTGTTACAACAGCATTAAGACGAATCTCTGCTGCTGAACCGTTTGTATTCGCTGGATTGCCATACGAGGATTTCCATACGATACGGACGTTCTTGGTTTTCAGGGGTTTTTCAAAAGAAATCACCTGCATATCAGAATTATCTTTCAAATTCTTTCCATTTGCTTCGGTCCCTTCTGCCACGGTAGTCCATGCACGACCGTCATCTGACGTCTCTATCACGTACTCATTCAAACGACCGTTACTTCCAGCCTGACGCCCACGAATACTCACGCCGTCAATCTCCACAGGCTCTTCAGACGTGAGAGTAAACCAATGAGGCAGAGTCGTCACAGACCACTTTGAATGCCACATCGTTGCATTATTCCCATCAAGAGCTTTAGAAGGATCAGATCCGCTATCTTGATGCGAACTGGCCGCAGCAGAAAGAAGAGCCGTATCAACATAAGAAATATCGGCATTTTTGAAAGTTAAAGCAGCAATCGCGTCCGAGAGCATTGCCTCATAGCCGTTGACGACCGACTGCTTACCTTTCGGCAAATCGCGAACTATCCCTTCTTTTACTTTCATAAAGTTCTTCACAGAATCTGCCGTATAGCCAGAAAGATCCTCAGGAACAGCCGCCAGTAAGGCATCAACACGGCTATAATCAGCTCCTTTTGCCTTCACTTTATTCATCGCTGCTTTAAGGTTCTTAATAGCATCGTGAATATCTTGAGCTGAAAGTTTCGAATCTTCGCGATCAGCAACGGCCTTGGCAGCTTTAATGGCTTCCTCAAGAGCAGCTTTATCCGCGGCTGTTGTTTCAGGAAGTATATCCGCAAGCGTTGATAGTGCAGTTGCGATCTCACGCTCAAGAGGCATAAGTGAAATGAAAGGAGTTGCTGGTATTTCATCAATTCGAACATCACGCACATAGCCATTAAATGCATGATTGCCTGCACCTATACGAGCAAACGGAATCATCATCGTAGCCTTCAGCTTCGTACGATCAGGAGAGCCAAGAGTTCCTACCTCTTCACCATCAACGAATAAGGTCGTCATCGTGAATGTATTGCGCAATTCCAGCTCAACCCATTCTCCTATAGGCAACGCATAATCGAAAGAATAATCGAATCCTTCACGGCTAAAACCAACTTTTCCGCTGCCGTTTTGAACGGCCTTGATTGTGCCGTAGGGGCTTTTAAAAAGAATCTGCTCAATTGGCTTCCCGTCAGTATCTTTTGGCATAGCCGCTAGTTTTACCTTCACTCGTAAGGAATGCCCAAGCCCTATTGTCTCAGGAGTATCCTTGCCTATGTGCGCATATGATTGCCCGCCTTTCAGACGAAGAGCCGTACCATGATCAATATTGACCACCTCAGCGTTCTTCTTCTCTTGAAGATCAAAACCATTGCGAGCAGAATCTGTATCACTACCCAAGCTAAGATGCGCAATCTGCTCGCCTTGAGGCACTCTATCTTCGTAGTGGAAATTGGTGCGCGGAGAATCTCCCGTCTTCTGAGCTAGTTCTTTTGCTTCGTTGAGACTCAGTGCATGTGCTGGTTTACCCCATAGGCGTGCGCTATGCAATGGCAACGCTCTATTGATACGGTCAAAGACGTCGTACTCAGAAATACCCGTATCCTTCTTATCGATCATGTCGTTCCAGACAGCAAATGCTGCTCCCAACATTTGCGGATCGCCAGCAGGAATAGTAGTACTCGCCATCGTATTGACGGCATTTGAGTACATAGTGTTCTCATTTAAATAGTCATAATAATAATTGGCGTTTGGAACGATATAGTTTGCTCCATCCAAGGTGTTGATAAGCTGGAACCCAAGATCATACATTTCTTTTGGATTTGCCCAACCTGTGCTCCAGATATTTGCCTGCCTCCCTGCGCCTGAAACTGCTTCGCCATTCTTTAGCTGTGTAAGCGAGCCCCAGATACGGGCAGTATGCCCAGCATCTTCCACATGGGCAAAAATATCATTCACAAACTTACGATAGGACTGATGCGATGCTTCATACTCATCAGCTCCCACATGCACTACTTTAGCTCCAGCAAAAGTAGGATTATCACCTTTCAGATACTCATCCCATACGCTCGTCATAAACGCATAAGATTCGTCATATTGATTCATCAAATCGAGATGATCCGCTCCGCGATGCGTTGCAGAAAGAGGAGTGCGAAGATCAGGCCGAACCTTCGTAAACGCCAAAGAATGAGCAGGCATATCGAATTCTGGAACGATATTTACGCCCATCGCAGCTGAATCTCTAATAAATGAAGCAAAATCAGCTTTCGAATATGCCATATCCTTGCTCGTTAAATCAGCCTTGTTTTTTCCAGCGTTTCCGCCAGCTTTAATATCGGATTCGAGGCGGAAGCCAGAATATGCATTATTGACGGAATCCCCCTTATACTCTTCGACCCAGATATAATTATCGTTCAAATGCAAGTGGAAATCGTTGAGTTTATACCATGCCATCTGTTTGGCCATTTGCTTAAGATATTCCAGGCTGAAGGTTTTACGCCCAACGTCAAGCATAAATCCACGAACTTTATAAAGCGGATAATCGCGAGCTATGCCTTGCGGAATGCTACCATCGGCTGCTTTTGCCGCTTGAAGAATAGTTCGCGTGGCCCAATATGCACCCGTAGAAGTTTCAGCAGTGACGACCACCTTATCAGCTACGTTGAGAAGGTATCCTTCATCTTGAAGCCCTAGCTGCTTATCTTTAGTTAATGCCAAAACGATATCGCCAGCTTTCGCAGATGAAGCATCGCCTTTTTCAGGCGTCAGCGCACCGCCAAATATATCTGCATAGTCATCGGCTAGAGTCTGAGCGGCCGAACGAAATATATCCTCGCTATAAATCACGCGAGCACCTGATTTCAGGGCAAAGTTTCCGCTGGCGCCTTTCCATTCTCGCAATTCTGGAAGTACTTGCGGTGCCGAATTGTCATTTTCCGTTTGAACATGTTGCCCAGGAATCGTCACTGGAATTTCTCTAAACACATACGACTTATCAGCCTTATTTGTCACTTTGAATGCGAGTTTCACTTCCGTATCAATCACAGGCTTAAATACCGAAAAATCTGCACCGACCACCTGCTCATAATCAGCGCCAAGAAATTCGGTTGTGTACGTACCGTTATTCGTTAAACCTGTAACGTCTAGCTTCGTTGTGCTTGCCGTGGGAGGCGCAACAGCAATTCTTTGAGCAACCGTGTCGATATTTTCAGGAATGTCTCCTGAAAATACTTCCATCTCAAAAATAGAAACCGTTCCCCATGCCACGCCATTATCAGGATCAGCATACGTATTATTTTTGATATACAGCCGCACAAAACGAGCTTCTTCGGGGGTATCAAAAGCAATAACATCAGTTAGCTGTTGCGGATGTGAATCAAACTTTTTGATAGTTTTCCACTCTGAGCTATCAGCAGCAGGAACTGTATCTGCCGTCGATACCTGGATTTCATATCCTTTTGCTTTACGCTGCTCCCAAAAAATTCGCACGTTGCTAACGCTTTGCACAGATCCAAGATCTACATAAATCCAGTGCGGTCCACCATCGCGCTGAGGATCTGCATCTGCAGAACTCGCCCATCGAGATGACGAACTCTTCGTATCGCCATCAAATGCTTTCGCTGCAGAAAATTTTTCTACTTCCTGATCAGACGCAGCCGCAGTTTTATTAAGCGCAATATTTTCTCCTGCTGCATGTGCGCTCAGCGGCGCCAATGGCACGCATAGGAGAGCTATAACTGCGAAAAATACGATGTATGCATATAGCTTTCGCCCGCCCAAAGTCATCACTATCCCCTTTTTCTGCTTTAATTCAGCTATGCTTACGTTTTCTTGGCACTACTAATGCGGCACCCAAAGCAATCAAAATGCATGAGAGCATGACGATTTGCACCGCCTCTAAACCAGAGCGCGAAAGATGCACATTCGTTTTATCCACATTTGGTTTCACACTCGAATTTTGATGCGCACCTTGATGCAAACTTGAATCTGGCGAACTACCTGGCTTAATTGAACTTCCAGGAACATCAGGAGAAGCAGACGCAGCTGTAAAGTTTGCTATATACCGCATATCCCTGTTTTCCACAGTCACAACGAAACGCGATTCTTTCGATATTTCCTTGCCATCACTATCTGTCCAGTTCAAGAATTTAAAGCCGGCGTTAGGCGAAGCCGTAATCGTCACTTTCGCTCCTACCTCTTGCTTCCCCTGGGGAGAAACGCTCACACTTCCTTGTGTGGCATCTGCCGATTCGGCATATACAGCCCCGGTAGGAACGATTGGCGTGGCAGGAATCTGCGGAGCGACGCCGTCGAGTTCCACATTTAATTCAGCTGCAGAAGCGAACCCCTGCCCTGAATAATCAGAATCAATCTGGAATTTAACGTAACGCCCTGAAGCACCTTTTAGATCGATACGTTGTGTATACGGAAGATTTTTCAGCGTTCCCATAATTGGATCGGCATTAAAATTATCAGCTGAGTTAGATACCCACACTTTGTATTCTTTTGCCACTCCGTTTGCGCCTTGCGGCCGGGCAAGATAATTCAGGTATGCAATGTTTTCGTACTTCTTGCCCAGATCAAGCACAACCCAGTGCGGACCTTGAGCTTTTGAAGGCTGCCATTGCGAGTGCCATATCGTATCGAGGCGCCCATCCAGAAGATGTGATACTTCTCCATCCCCCTTATTCTGTGACGATTGGGAAACTACGTTGATATCTTCTTGCGCAATATATCTGCGTAATTTCGGAAGCTGCTTTACCGTCTTCACAAACTTCCAGCCTGCCGCATCTTTTCCTAATTCCAAAAGAGCATCAGGTAAAGTCGTTGCTTTCACATCATTAAACGCAACACGAGGATCGCTACCTTCCCCATAAGTGGTGACGGTAATCGGCGCATCTGCTGTCCCGTATCCAAATACAGCAAAATCACCAGTCAGCTTCGTGCCATTCTTCACGAGAATCACAGATCCAGGCGCAAGCGAAACATCATGCAACTGTTCGATTGACGTCATCGGCGAATCTGCACTCAAACCGTCACCAGCTTTATCGGCACTAGGATCGATGAAATAAGCACGTGCATCTAGCGAAATTTCGGATTCACTATGGAAAACTTCCAGGCGCGCAAGACGCACATCTGCACGAGCTTTCTTAATTTTCACGCGAATTTCGCTCACAGTAGTTTCAGCAAAACGTACGTTACGCTGCTGCCCGATCGTTGTACCGCTGGCAAGATCTTTCCACACGCCATCAGCACTGCGCCCCTGCACCGTAAATTCTTCTACTTGCTGCCCTGCATTTCGTGCGTCTTCTCCCAAAATAACGGCGTCTACTTTAGATTCACTGCCAAGTTTCACCGTATACACTGGAGTAAGACTAGCAGCGGCATCTGAAGAAATTTTTGATCCATCAGTCAAACGCGGAGCTGGCTGCGCTTGTGCGTCCTCACTAGCAGCGATTGAAGCCTCTTTCCCAAGAGCTAAATCTTTGCCATAGCGACGTGATAGTTCTTCACGATAGCCTCGCATAGTATTAACATCTGCTTCTGGCATATTCCCGTCAATATAAGGCGGCATATTCAGCAAGAACTGTGCATTGCGTCCAGTAGATTGTTCATAAAACTTCACAATTTCCGATACTGGCTTTGGAGTATTTGGCCCATGTTTGTTGGAGTTATTAAACCATTCAGGGCCATTTTTAGCATCGACTTCGCCAGGATACCAATGCAGTTTCGTCACTGCTGCACTACGAACACCTTCAATAATTGAATTCGTTGAGCCAAGCACGCCATTAGGAGCAGTCTGGCGAGGATGAAGCGTCATCTTTCCGTATTGATCAAAGCTCACGCCCTGAGGGTTCCATTCAGTTGGGCGCGCCCACCCATCTTCATTACCAATCCAACGAGCATCTGGAGCAGCATTCGCCTGTACGGCTGTAGGCTGAAGTTTGCCAATAAGATCATAAAAAGCAGCGTAATCATAGAACTCAGTAGATGAGGTATTTCCTTGTGCCCCATCGAACCAAACTTCATCGATTGTGCCGTAATCAGTGAGCAGTTCATAGAGCTGATTGAGCATATACTTCCCATAATCAGTAGCTTTATAGGTAAATGTGGGAAGCTCTCCAGATGCTAAGCGCTCTGCACGATCGTCATTAGACACAAGCGTCGGAATCGTGCGCTCTACTTTGGCTGATTTATTTCCCCAAACTTTTTGCTTTTCCATATAAGAATCAGCAGGAGAATAATAGACGCCCACTTTTAGCCCATATTTGCGTGCCGATTTCACGATCTGCGCAAACAGATCTTTCGGTCCGCCATTTTTAGCTGTTGTCGTATTCGGCCAATCGTGATGATCGTTGTAGCGAGAATCGAAAAGTTCAAAACCGTCATGGTGTTTCACCGTCACCATCATCATCTTGAAGCCAGCGTCGGCAAATGTTTGCGCCCATTGATCGGTATCGATTTTTTCTGCATTGATCAGAGCAGGATTTTCATCTCCATGCCCCCAGCTCTTTCCAGTAAAAGTATTAATACCGAAATGAACGAAGCCAATCTGCCCCCAGTCGAGATAGTCTGCCTGTTTTTCCGTGGGGCGCAAAGCAGAAAGTTTAGCTTTAATAAGATCCGCACAGTCAGTGGCAGAAACATCGATAGTATTCGCAGGAGTGACGCCTGACGTATCGCAGCTTTCTGCCACATACGTGAGTTTGAAATCGCTGGGAGTAAAGGAAGCATCAGCGGTAGCGAAACGTATCTCGTCAAGCGCACCTTTGAAACCGCGGTTAAGAGCACTTGGGTGCACTTCGTTAGCAAAAGCTACTTTTGCAGCAATAGTATTGTTTAACGCTGCAAGCCCTCCAGATTGCACCATCGATTGATCAACGCCATCAACGCGCATATATAATTTCGCTTTATCGCCATCAGGCACATACGCAACGGAGACAACGTGGACGTCTCCCGCTGGAGCGGCAGCAGAAATTTTTGTTTCTTTCCACGCATTATTTTCTTGATATGCAACACCGAATTCAAGCTGCCCTGAAGCAAAATAGCGTAAAAACACATTTCCACCAGCGGCAAACAAAGTTTGCGAAGCAGCAGCTTCACTCGGCGTAAATTTCATTTCAGCAGCAAAACCAGCTGTGACTTTATCCGCCCCCAAGGAAAATCCAGTTGGAGAGAAATCAAGACCGCTCATCTTACCAGAAAAATCAGCACGAGAATCTTTTAGTGACGGCAAAGGCTGGCGAGCTGTAAGAGCACCTTGCTGGTCTTCGTCTCCTGCAGCAACATAATTACTTCCTTCCAAACGTCCAGAAAAATCTACGCGAAGGAGCTGATTAAGATTCATGAATTTCCACGGTGCGGAAGTATCGGCAATACGAGCGCGATAAAATTTTCCAGCAAAACCGCGAGTAGCAGTCGATGACGCTGGATTTACTTCATATCCGATACCAAAAGTTTTAGCTTTTCCGTTTGAAACAGCAGCTTTTTCTCCAGCAGCCGAAGAAACTGCTGGAGCTTTTACGCCATTGACCCATATAGTGAGAGAAGCGCTCTGCCCTGCATCATATTTGAGCTGTATGATGTTTTTCTTATTAGCTGGAGGAAGAGCAACGCTATTTTTGTAATCTTTCCATGTGCCATCTGCTGTTTGAACGGAGAATACGTATTCAAGCGTATTATTTTGCACACGTACAGAGATGTTTCCCATAGCGGAAAAAAGAGTGGCAAGATTGCTCGGATTTTCGGTATTGAGATATTCAAATTCTGCGATGAAACCTTTATCTACCTTATTTTCTCCAAAATTTTGCTGAGCAGTATACGTGATTCCTGCAGTATTTCCTGCAAGACTAATTCCGCCGTCATCAGCTTTTTCTGGCGCTTTATCGCCTTTCCATGCGATAGACCCACCGCCTACTTTTTCATCGCCGCCAGTAGTGTAGCCATTTTGCGGAGTAAACGTTCCACCAAAATCAACGTTTAAGTATTGCGCATCCTCAGCATTAGCGATTTCAGCAGTAGATATAAATGCGCTACACGTCAGCGCACAAGCTACGATGAATGAGATAAAGCGTGATTTTTTCACGTTCGCCATATGTGACCGTCCTCTATACATGACTTAAGCAGAATGCTGCGCTGCGCTCAGCTTATGCCAGTTTCCCCTATGCTCACTGCTCCTCAAACATAAGATGTATATCGCGATTCAAGCAGCGATATGTGCGCACCTTTACACACAATACTCATGCTGAAAAACATTAGCTTCCCCGATATTAACAAACAGGCATGCATACAAGCTAGGACTTAGCGACCGAGAATTTTTAATATCAAAATAAAATTAAAATCTAGCTGAAAGAGTGCTCCCGGAGGGACTCGAACCCTCACGCTTTGTGGGCGCAGCATTTTGAGTGCTGTGTGTCTACCAATTCCACCACAGGAGCGTTATGCCAACTCCGATAGTCTATAGCGCAACGGCTCTAGCTTCAAATCGTGCTCTATTTCGGTATGTGCATATGCGCAGATATCAACGCGTTCTCAATACGCTCGATCACGTATATCTCATTTTCTCGCTATGCCCAGAATTGCTAAAATTTTTATGCGTCAGCACCGACGACTAAAAGACTATACGTCACATAAGAACGCATAGGAAAGATACCTCATCTATGGATATTCATGTGATCTACACTGGCGGCACAATTGGCATGAAGCATACGACTGAGGGGCTTGTGCCAGAATCTCATGTAGAAACTTGGCTCGATCAGCAGCTGGCTGAGACAGAATTTGAAGGGCACGTGCATACGCATCAGCTCAGCCCTCTTATCGATTCCTCAAATGCAACGCCAGCAACGTGGCAACTTATTATCGATGCAATCCGAGAGCACGCAGCGGAGGCCACAGCGTTCGTAGTTCTACACGGCACGGACACCCTCGCATATACCGCATCTGCACTCTCCTTTGCTCTGCAAGATCTGCCAATACCTGTGATTATGACGGGTTCACAATTGCCTTTCACGCACGATGGATCAGACGCACTGCCGAACGTGATCGGCGCTCTACACGCCGCGGCGCAGCCTCATCTGCGCGGTGTCTTTGTATTTTTTGGACATCATCTCTATCAAGGCAATCGCACAACGAAATTTTCCAGCTGGAGCTTTGACGCTTTCGACTCACCAGCAACCACACCTGTGGCAAAAATAGCTGATTCATGGACGTGGACTTCATACAATGAAACGAATTACCCTCGCAGCAACCGAGAAAATTGTAATTCCCTCTCACTAAATGGTGGCGAAAAATCCTTACAGCCTCCCGAACAGTTCCCACTCCCACTCCCCTATAAAAATTATGATGTGATCGTACTTCACATCACTCCAGGGCTTACAGCTAAAAGACTTCAAGCTTTCCTCACGCCACTGCCTCGCGGGGTCATCTTACGAGGCTATGGCACAGGGAATATCCCTGCAGATGAACCAGGGCTTGTAGACGTCTTGGCAGATGCTGCAGCTCAAGGCTGCATAATTATTGCCAGCACGCAGACATCGCAAGCGCGCGTAGACCTTAGCACGTACGCGACAGGAAGTGCCCTCATGCAAGCTGGCGTCATCTCAGGGGAAGACGCCACCATTGAAGCGCTCTACACAAAGCTGATCTTCCTACTTTCTCAAGAGCGCACTACAGAAGAAATTCGCATGCTTATGGGCACGCCACTTGCCAATGAACTTACGATTTCTCGCTAATCAGGAGCTATAAGCAAAGCGGGCAGATACAAGATTATCGTTCCTGCCCGCTTTGGGATTCTTGCAGCAGAACTTCGCGCTCGATCCCCTATAGCTCAAGCCACTATAAGTAAATCAAGACAGCGCTATCCACTCCTGCTTGCGCAGCCTATGCACGCAATTCAACGCACACAATTAGGCACTTTGCCGCTTAATAGCGTGAGATCGGATGAGAGAGGCAATGACGGTGAGCAAAATAGCAGCAATAATAAAACTTACAGAGAAAATAATTGTTGGCTCTGGGATCACGTGCAGCATACCGTAGCCATGGAACGCATGAAGCAGCAGCTTGAGAGCGATGAAACCGAGAATAGCGGCTAAACCATAGTGAAGATAAATTAAGCGTTCAAGCAAGCCGTCTACGAGGAAGAAGAGCTGACGCAGCCCGAGCAAAGCAAAAGCATTGGAAGAAAAGACCAAGAAAGGTTCTTTCGTCAAACCAAAAATAGCGGGGATAGAATCGAGCGCAAACATTAGATCGATTGTGCCAATCGATACAATACAGATAGCCAGCGGCGTCAGCCATAACTTATGGTCACGGCGCACAGCCAAGCGATCTCCCTCATAATCTTTCGTAACGGGGAAGAACTTTCCAATCATGCGAGTGACGAGGTTCGGTTTATAGTCCTCGCTAATTTCTTCTGCAGTTTCAGCTGATTCTTTAACGGCATCGACAACCTGTTTCACAGCAGTGTAGAGCATCCACAAACCGAAGATGAAAAATACCCATACGAAACGCTGAACGAGCGCCGCGCCGATCATAATAAACACAAAACGCAATACGAGAGCAATAATAATGCCGTACATCAGTACTTTTTGCTGATAAATGCGAGGCACCTTAAAAGCCGCGATGACCATAATAAAGACGAAGATATTATCGAGCGAGAGAGAATATTCCGTGATATAGCCTGCTAAAAACTCTGTGGCGAATGTACTTCCGTGACGTATATAGGTAAGAACTGCGAAGATAAGCGCAAGGCTTATATAGATCGCCGTCCACATCGTCGCCTCTTTGATAGTTGGCTCATGAGCTTTGCGCACGTGCCCTAAAAGATCAAAAAGGATAAGCCCAACGACGACGACAGCAAGAACAGCCCACTCCCACGGGTAGACGTGTATCGCGCCAGCAACCGGAACTGGATTTTCAGAAATGAAAGTAAAAACGTTATTGAGAGAATGCGAGCATAAAGAGGGTAACATCAGAGCCTTTCTCGGCACGAATATAACGGATATATTGGCGAAACCGAAGGTCTCTCTCCACCTGCATATATAAACAGGTACCGATCCGAGCAACTGCCGATTGAGCGCGATGCTGTGGTGACGAACCGATGTTGAACGGAAATACTCCCCTTCTTCCGTTTAAGTGTATCGATTTATTGAGACGCACATAGCACTGGCTATACGTGGTATTTCTCTCAGGAAAACATATACAGCTAAAGCTAAAACACCAGCCTGATTCCAGCATAAGAGCTGCATAAATAATCTATGCGGCAAACCCTCAACAAAACTAAAAACGCTTCAGGTATGCAAAAATTGCATAAAGAGCAAGCGTATCTTCGGCTCAGCATAAAAATACAGAGAAACGGTAGAATGCCTATGGGATTGAAAAATATTGTGATGTCTGCACTGCGCACAGGAGTGCGTGTACTCATACATAAAGTGAAAATACCTGGCATACTTTCATCGAATTCACGCAGAGAAATAACCAGACAGGCGCAATCAACAGCTTCACCAACTTTTGCAGGCTTCCACCATGTAAGTGCTCATAATAACTCGTGGTATCCGCAACCAGGCAGCCCTCCAATTGAATGGAAGGTTTCTGAGCATGGTCTGCCCTCTTTTGACTATGCTCCTGAGCATGACGACGCACCTGACCCAGGAGAGATAGCGTGGACGTGGGTTCCCTACCAAGAAAATGATGGGCGTGGAAAAGACAGGCCAGTGATTGTGCTCGCAATGGATGGCAACCACGTGATCTTTGCACAACTGACAAGCAAAGATCACGCCGATCAAGGAATCCGAAAAGATAAATACGGCACGTGGTGGATGGATATAGGATCTGGCGCATGGGATCCACAAGGGCGAGCTTCAGAAGTAAAACTCAACACTTTATGGGTCGTCCACAAAAGCCATATTCGCCGTATGGGATCTGCACTGGATGCCAAAATTTACTCAAACGTCGTGACTGCTATCCAAAAGATACACACTTCCTGATTTTAAGCGTAGGGGGGGGTAACACTCCGCCCCAAATCCCTTAATCTCTTGCTTTGCCTCGTTTCTGGTTTTCAACTGTGGACATCTAGAGATATAGCAATTTTTCTCTCACTCGCCACCGCTCGCATGAGAGAAAAAATAGCGACAAAACAAAGATTGGGGCACACCAGCATAACTGTGTGCCCCAATCACATGACGCTTACTGCGGTGAGAATCTGCCACATAGCGCGATAGCGCACCGCAGCGAATGAATGCGGATTCAGCCTTCGTGCACGCTACCGACTTGCTCCGCTTTCTTATTAAAGAATGCCAACGTGAACGCACAAACAGCACCAAATGCTGCAACCAATATCGTAATCAGGAAAAGCTGACCAAAGAGCGGAGCAGATGCTTCGATTGACGTCGCCTTATTAGCTTCTTCCAAAATTTTCCCTGCCCACGGATTTGCCCAGAATACTGGAGCATATGCCAAGAAAGAGCCAACTGCCATAGCAGATCCATTGATAGCTGGAGGAAGATGCAGCTCTGCAATAGGGGCTAAGATAACAGCTTTACCCATAAACACACCCATTGCCATAACCATCAGGAGAACCATAGAAATCCACATACTGGATTCGTTAACTGGCAGCACATAAACCAGCCCTGCGCCGATGGTGATAATCGTCAAGGAAACACCCATCATCACGGTAGACGATTTGAAGATATAATCGGCGACCACACCAGAAACTAAACCAGCAAATACACCAACCAACCCTGTATTGAAAATACCGAATGCGCCAGCAATACCGTCAGATGCTTTGAAAACAATCGTCATATACGGAGCCGAAGCGTAAATAAGGTGCACGTACGCCCAATAAACACACATTGCAGAGAGCGCTGCAAGCCATACGCGCGGACGGGTGAGAACTTTGAATAATCCGATAAGTGCTGCGAGATTGTCCGAATGAGATTCTTCGTGAGCAATTGCATTCGAGGGAACCAGCTTAAGCAACGCAATAACCATTGGAATCAGCAAGAATGCGTAAGCCAAAGCAAAAATCCACATAATGGTTTCTTTGCTCTCTGGCCGCCATGCAATCAATCCCACGATAAGTAGGTTCATCAGCATTTCTGATGCACGACGGATTGTTTCAAGCAAACCCATCGCCAAACCACGCCCTTTAGAATTCTCATCAGACGCGATAAACGACACACCATTAACGACAGCAGGCCATCCGATTGCGTCCCATACAGCCCACGAAATAGCAATTCCAACCATAATGGTAAACGAGAGATTCGGCACCAAGAACAAAATCATATAGGTGACGAATCGCCAACTGCACCACGCAACAAGAATATGTTTGATCTGGAAACGATTGTTGATCCAACCGCTGGGAACATATAAGAACATAGCGATCCCGATCCAGCCCATGAGCGTACCGAACTGACCTTCAGTAATACCCAGCATGGCGCACAATGGCAAGAGCAAAGCTCCCTTAAAAGCTTCAAAAGACGAGTACGGAATCTGCCCTGACATCACTACCGTCAGATACGAGCCAATCTTTCCTCGTTTCAAAAACTTCGGCAACGATAGTCGCTTTGTTTCGTTAGCAGACATATTTCTCCCTTGTGTAAAGTTCTAGTTGTTGTCCTATTCATGCGCGTGTGTTTTCACGCTACTGACACATCAAAACACAGTTATGCGAACACATGCGCTCATGTATGCCCTATCTGGCAGGAATCTGGTGTGCAACATCGGTAAATATCCCCGTCACACCCCAATTAAACAGCTCATTAGCACGAGCTGGAGAATTGACCGTCCACACATTTACCCCAAAACCAGCCTCACGGAAAGCGCGCACTTTTTCACGGGTCAGCCCAGTATCTTCAGGGTGAATATAGGTGGCACCGACCAATTCCAATACCGAACGCCAATCGTCATAGAGAGCACAGGTCTCATAGAGGCATCCGATCGGAATCTCTGGAGCTAAAGCATGAAATTCAGCCAAAAGAACATGGTTGAAACACGAAACGATCACTTCCGAACTATCTAAACGGCGAATCTGCTCAATGACCCCGGTAATCAGTTTGCGAGTCATCTGCGCACCAGCTTCATTTGATTTAATCTCAATGTTTGCGTTTAAGCCCGTTTCGTTCATAAAATCGACCAATTCACTCAGCGTAGGCAAAGGCTCTCCTGAGAATTCATCAGAAAACCAACTCCCCGCATCAATGCTCGGCAGATCATCGGCTGTGAGCTCGTAATAACCACCTGATCTGTTTGTTGTACGATCAAGCGTCGTATCGTGACAAATAATCACCGTGCCATCGGCCAAAATATCAACATCAGTCTCAATCCAGGTCAATCCGTGTTCGACTGCCTTGCGGAAAGCAGCCATCGTATTTTCTGGCGCTAGAGTATTCAAACCACGATGCGCAAAAATTCGATTCTCGATACTCATGTCTATACACTTTCTTCTTCAATGAAGATCTTCCTTGATACTTCATATCGAATTTGACGAGTAAAATCTAACAGATTTAGCAACGAAAAATGAAAATATTCAGCCAATACAACTCTCTGTGCACATACGTGCACAGAGAGAATATAGAGCTGCAAATTTTCCTTCTGATTTCCTTGAACATGCTAGCAAAGGAATAAACGAGCGTGCCCGATATCACGGTAGCATCGCTTCATATACGCTTGGAAAGGTACGTCAATATAGGTAATATCGTACGTGGACTTTGCACCTGGCTGGGTGCGAGGCCAAGCTTGATCCACAACCACGGGTGCCCCACGCTCGGCAGTCCGGAAAAAGCGATCCCTCAACCAGCCGAAAATTTTCCCGAATAGGAAGCTATGCGGGAAGGAAGATGAAAGAGACTAAACGTGGCAAACATTAAGTCGCAGAAGAAGCGTATCAAGACGAACGAAAAGCGTCGCATGCGCAATAAGAGCTATAAGAGTGAACTCAAGACCTATGTCAAAAAGGTTCGCGCTGCTATCGATGCTAAAGATCTCGAAGCTGCTCAAGAAGCTCTCAAAGCTGCTGCTCGCAAACTCGATGTAGCAGTGAGCAAAGGCGTGATTCATAAGAATCAGGCAGCAAATCGCAAGAGTAAGCTCGCTAAGCAAATCAATAAGCTCGCTGAGAAGTAGTTCTTCTATTTCGTCAATAGAGTGAGGGGCTGTGTTTGAGAAAGTTCTCAGACACAGCTCCTCACTCTATTTTCTATCGACTTCTTTTATTAAACAAACATCATAATTCTGAAATAATCGCATCAATAGAAGCCTTGGCATCGCCAAGAAGCATCTGTGAATTTTCTTTTGAAGATATGTAGACAGCCACTATGCTATTTACGCGTCAGCCTATCGGATTATGAGCTGCACATCACATTTTACGAGCTCGAGCTACTGCGATAATTGCTTTCTCAACGGCATACATCGGATCGCGAGATGCACCTTTAACTTCTTCATCTGCCGTTGCTAATGATTGAATAGCGCATGCTAAGCCCTGCGCACTCCAATAGCGCAAAGCCCTCTTAGCCCGATCAGCCTTCCATCCAGGCATTGAAATTTTTACACGATCGCCGATAATGCTTCCTCCTGCTGAGCGCTGCCCTAGCACATGAGTAAGCTGACGAACGCTCGAAGCCATTGCAGCGATAATTACCGTTGGAGAAACTCCTGTTGCATATGCGTGCCGCGCCAATTCAATAGCTTTGCTGGTATTTCCCATAATTGCCGCATCAGCAACGTTAAAACCTGTAGCTTCGATCCTTCCCGAAAAATATCTATGCACATCACTATCGTCAATAGTGCCTTCAACGTCCGATAAAAGCTGACGTGTGCCGACTAAAAGCTCTCGCAGATCTGAACCCAGAGCATCAACAAGTGCATCAACTGCTTCGCGCGTTATTTTTCTGCCCGCAGCCCGCACATCAGCATTCACAGCAGCAGCTTTATCGGCTACGCGTTTTACCTGTGCAATTGTGATCGTGGGAATTTTTGCACGCGCACATTTTGTGAGAATTTTTTTCCCGCGCTCTGCCCCGTTATGGCGCAAAATAAGCGTGACGTCTGGTTCAGGGCATGAGAGATATTCGAGCAATTCTTTTTGCAGCTGTTCATTAAGCATTTCAAGATTACCGATGACGACGGCTCTCGGCTCGCCAAAAAGCGAAGGGCTTGTGTATAAATCAAGCTCGCGCGCACGATAGGAAGCAGCGCCAATCGTCACAATACTGATCTCGGGATTTTTAGCTCGAAGACGCGCCTTCAACGTATCAAGTGCACGATCACCAAAAACAGGCTCGGCGCTTTTAATCAGCATCACTGGCGCAAGTTCAATCGAATCCCATTCGCTCATAGCTGCCATTATTTCATGTTATGCCGTTTTATGGAGCACCGCCGTTGAGTCTGAATTGTTGAAGAACTCACCTCAATCCACCCGCATTCCACAGTACTCGCCTGAAGGGGAGCTTTCCATATCTCTAAAGCTTCGGGCGTTGGATGCCCATAGTTATTTTTCCCCACAGAAATAAGAGATAGTGACGGCTTTAGATGAGCAGCAAGTTTCTTCGACTGACTGCGAGCACCATGGTGCCCCACAATCACGGTATCCGCAATTGGCACGAGTGAGACAAGATCATCTTGAACACTTTGTGGGACGTCTGCCAGATCGAGCACTGCGTGATTCAAGGTTTGAATAAAAACAACAAGCGACTGCTCGTTTGCGAGATCATCATTTTTGCTGCTCACTTGAGGGGCAAGGATACGAACCCATCCTCCGAATTCTGCTCCAGCCTTCACGACCTTGCTAAAGATACCATGATGACGAAGAAGATCATATACTTTCTGAGAATTTCGCACGGGTGAAGGGTTACCACTCACCCATACTTGAGTAATCTCAACCTCGCTGAGAGCATCTTCAAGCCCTCCAACGTGATCGAGATCAAAATGAGAAAGTATGAGCAAATCCAAAGTATCCACACGCGCATCACGCAGACAGCGATCTATACCACCATCTTCAGGCCCGACATCAACAAGAACAGTTGCCGAGCCGCGCCGTGCTAATAATGCAGATCCTTGCCCTATATCACATTGCACAATTTCCCACTCGCTACCTACAGCAGATCTGCCAGAAAGTATTGGAGGAGGAAAAAGAAAATATCCCAGTATTAAAACAGCCAAAGTAATGCTAACAACCGCGTATTGTGCGCCGCGAGGCACACCTCCTCGCAGTTTATTCCCTAGATTTACGCATAGGCTATTTCGCACAGCGCGCACGCCCTGAATATTGACGATATCTAAATGCCAAACACGCCATATACGCCCAGTTTGGCATTCAGATACTTCATAGGTGCAGGAAAATCGAACAACAACAATAATTATTCCGAGCGAAATTACATGCACACCGCACGCAAGCCATGGAGATATTCCCGATCCTGGCATTTTAGCTAATATCGTCGTTACCGAAGATATCCATGCAGCGCATAAATGCGCAACTTGAAGAAAGGGCTTAGCAAGAGCAGGGAGCCATGGCACAAGTATCACAGCTATAAGACCACATATAGTCAAAGGCGCAATTGCAGGTGCTGCGAGAGTATTTGCAATAACTGACCACGCAGATCCCTGCGGCTGTATTCCTGCTACACAAGGAAGCGTCACAATCCCTGCAATAAGCGGGACGATAAGAGCAGGTACACTCCACGAAAGTCGTTGCGGAAGGCGTTCAATCAGCCAAGAGCTGAGCGGATAAGCGATTGTAATAATTGCTGCAGTGGATACTACAGACAACACAAATCCCAATGAGACAGCCAAACGCGGAACACACAAGCACACCGCAATCACAACAACCGCCAAGATAGGAAGTGACTGAATTTGCCGACGCACAGCAACCCCGATAAGCAGTAAAACTCCCATAAAACCAGCACGCAGCACGGATGGCTCTGCTCCAACTAAACTCACTAACCCCATAAGTGCACAAAATGCACACAACGCACTAGTTCGGGCTTTACGCAATCCAATAACCCCTACTACACCCCAGATTACCAAACTCACATGCGCACCAGATACGGCTGTGATATGGCTCAGCCCCATCATTTTGTAGAGAGCAACCCCGTGTGCAGATAGAGCGGAATCATCTCCGATCACGATTCCCGCAATAAGCACTCGCGCATACTGCGGATAATTTTCTAGCTCTTGCACAAAGGCATTGCGCATCGAGCTGCAGAAATCTGAAAGGATCGGAATGCTCTGCGGCATTTCTCTCGTGCATATCCGATACATTGCTTCAGAGGCACCCGACCATCGCTTATGCATACCGTGAGATATGAGCGCACTTAGCACAGCTAACACACTCACACTGCCAGCAGATAGGCACGCACGGCTTTCTTCTACTTTTTTCCAACACAGCAAAATAGTGGTAAGAAAAATGCATACTAATAGAGCCATATGTATCAGCTCCAGCTTCAGGGTATATCTCTGGCACAGGCTGACCGCAATCCATATCTCAAGCGCAGGAAGCGCAAGACGGTAATCAGTAGCTTTCATTTTTATACAAACGGATCATTCTTATACGCACGCGCAATCCTCTTATACGCGCACATAATCTTTCAATTTTGTGAAAACTTTTTCTCCGATACCATCTACCTCACGTAATTGTTCAACATTATTAAAGCCGCCGTTATTCGATCGCCAATCAATAATTCTCTGAGCCATCACAGGGCCAACACCTGGAATAGTTTCGAGCATTGCCCGCGTCGCAGTATTCAAATCAATTGTTTGCGTGCCCGATATACCTGCACTAGAGCCTCCGCTGCCTCCAGCGCCTCCAGTAGAAAAAGCATTATCACTGCTGCTATCTCCGCTTTCAGCTGCTTCCCCTGCAACCCTGGTACGCTCTTCATCTTTAGCGAAAATATGAATGTGTTGCCCATCAGAAATAGGTGCAGCAAGATTGATTGCAGCTTCCTGCGCGTTTTGAGTAAGCCCGCCCACTGCTTCAACTGCATCTGAAATACGAGCATTAGCAGGAAGCTCTACCACTCCAGGGTTATGCACAGCACCAGAAACGTAAACTACGCACTTAGCGTCTGATTCTGCCGAATTAGATAAACTGCCCTGATTAGATGAGGAAGATGGCGATGACGATTCAAAAGATTCTTCATTCGTCTCGCTGCTTTCAAAAGAAGTTCGATGTGCTGATCCTCTCGCTGTATATAGGAGAACGCAACCTGCTGCTACGAGAGCTGCGCTAAGCATGACGGCAAAAGCTTTCCATGCTTGTGCACGAATCACCCAACGCCGTTTTGCTTGAGGAATAGACGCCTGCCCTTTCGAATAGGAGCTTGCGTTCACACTCTGCACAAGTGCGCCAGCATCGTCTCCTAATCCTGCCGAAAAGGCGAGCCTTGCGAATTCTGCAGCACTCCCAGCTGGAGAGTTTTCTTTGAAATATGGCGTATCAGTATGCCGACCGCTCGGCAGTCGACGAGTAAGATGCGCAGGCGCCGTTTCAGAGATAGAAACGGCGTTTGCGATACGAGGAGGTGCTTTGGGCATACCTCATATCTACAAGAAGAAGAAAGATTAGCGCTCAATGCATAAATATCTGTGGATATTCCAAGCTAAAAGCCAGTGCTGTGGACAACACTTCACGCCTTGCTCTCTCGCTCTTACTTCACGTAAGTGATTGTGGCAGTTAGCTGACGAGTCGCACCTGGAGCTAACCGAATACTCGCCGCCGAATCCGCACGGTTAAAAGCATCTGGAAGATGTGACAGCGGTTCCAAGGCAAGCGAGCCACGAGGATTGCGCGGCGCTCCGTCACCTGTAAAAACGTGAAGCACAGGAGCATCGCTCGGCTCTTGCGCTATTTCAATGTGTGCACTCGATTTTGCATCGCGCACAGTGCTGACGACTACTCCGTTTTCATCAGGAATGAGACCTCGATACGATTCATCTAAAGCCGTCGAGCCGAAATAGGAAATTTCCACAGGAGCATGCACTCCTGAATAGGCAGCTTCACCCGCAAGAGGCACCATCTGCGGACCGTACAAAATTTTTGTGCGCGCAGGAATCGTCAATGAATAATGAGAAATTGTTTGGTTTCCTGGGAGCTTCACATACGGGTGCCAGCCAATTGCGATAGGCATATCACATGTGCCTGTATTCGTTGCTGCAATCGTTGCAGAAAGATGCTCCTGCCCTTCAGCCCCACACTCAAGGGAATAGGTGACGCTGATATGGAAAGGCCAAGGATAGCCCTCATTACCTGGATAATCACACCCAAGCGTTAGCGAAGCAGACGCATCTTCAACAACGAAATCTTCGAAACATACAAAGCCATGCAGAGCCGTGCCGCGATCCGTCACAGGCAAATGATATTCCACTCCATCAAAGTGGTACGTATCGTTACGCACACGCCCAGGAAATGGCGCTGCGATTAAGAAACGCGACCACGCCGCCGTCACTAATTCCTCTGCCGTTTTATAGCCATCAGCAACAGCAACTCCAGGACTTGGCTCCCAAGAGATGACGCTCGCGCCACGCTCCGCAACAACAGCTACAGCTCCAGATTCACTTTCAATACGCCATGCTGGCATACCGTCGAAATCCACTTTTGTGATCGAGGAATTATACGAAATAGTCATATATACAACCTACTTGAGAAAACTGATAGAGCCAGCAGGCGTCCAACACATGAACCCCACAAATTCACAGTATAAACGCCTTCCCTGCGGATTGAAAGATATCGCAATAGATATTGCGTTCAAGAGATGAAAGAAGAAAATAACGAGCTGCCATTTACCTTCTCTCATCAACGAAACCTCACGGAACGATATTCACCAGTTTCGGAGCACGCACAATAATTTTACGCGGCTCCCCATTAAGGTATTGCTGAATCTTGGGCGATGCGAGAGCAACTGCCGTCAATTCTTCATCCGTTACTTTCGGCGAAACCTCTACGCGAGCACGCACCTTCCCAGCAACCTGCAGCACGCACGTCACCACATCGTCTTCGAGCAGACTCATATCTTCGACCACGGGGAAAGGAGCGCGAGCAATCGACTCATTATGCCCTAAACGCTCCCACAGCTCTTCCGCAATATGAGGAGCCACTGGAGCCGTCATCTTTACGAGCGCCTCAGCTGCTTCACGCGGCACAGGCTTGCCTGTGAGATAGTTATTGAAGCTGATCAGCTTAGCAATCGCCGTATTCACGCGCATATTCTCATATTCGCAGGTCACATCAGCAATTGTTCGCGCCAGCTGCTTAGCCGTATCCCGATCGAGCGCTTCATCAACGACGATGCACTCGCCCGTCTCCTCCGAGAGCACATTTCGCCACAAACGCTGCAAGAATCGCTGCGAACCAACGACAGCACGGGTTTCCCACGGTCTATCCGCATCGAGCGGTCCCATGCTCATCTCATATACGCGGAATGTATCAGCTCCATAAGTGGCTGCCATATCGTCGGGGGTGACGATATTCTTTAAGCTCTTGCCCATCTTTCCGTATTCGCGATTCACAAGTTCGCCATGCCACATAAACGTTGGTTCACCAGCTCCGTCAGCCGCTGGAATTTCTTCTACTTCTTCAGCTGGCACATATTGCCCACGAGAATCGGTATAGGCATAGGCCTGCACATAGCCTTGATTGAAGAGCTTGTGGAAAGGTTCGCTTGAACTCACATATCCCAAATCGAAGAGGACTTTGTGCCAGAAGCGCGAATAGAGCAAATGCAAGACAGCATGCTCAACGCCGCCTACATATAGATCGGCGCCGCCACTTACTTTCCCTTCACGCGGCCCCATCCAATAGGACTCATTTTCAATGCTAGCCATCTGCGCATCATCGTGTGGATCGAGATAGCGCATTTCATACCAGCACGATCCAGCCCAGTTCGGCATAGTGTTGGTATCACGCGTATACGTCTGCAGCCCAGCACCTTCACCTAAATCCAGTTCAATATTGGCCCAATCAGTAAGACGCCCAAGCGGCGGTTCTGGCTGAGAATCAGCATCGTCGGGATCATAGGAACGCGGAGAATAATCTGGTGTATCTGGAAGCTCCAGCGGGAGCATATCTTCAGGCAGTGCATGAACAATACCCTCTGCGTCGTAAACCACAGGGAACGGCTCTCCCCAATAGCGCTGGCGGCTAAAGAGCCAATCACGCAGACGATAGCTCGTTGCAGCTTTACCTACCCCTTTACTTTCGAGCCATGCGGTGATTGCAGCTTTTCCTTCTGCTTTAAACATTCCGTTGAGATTGATCTCATCGTTTGCCGAATCGATAATTTCGCCATCTTCCGTCCATGCAGCCGCCCAATCATAGCCATCAGCTGCTTTCATCGTCGCAACAATATCGAGATCAAATTTCTTCGCAAAATCCCAGTCGCGAGTATCATGCGCAGGAACTGCCATAATTGCTCCTGTGCCGTAACCCATCATCACGTAATCAGCGGTAAAGATCGGAATGAGCTTTCCGTTCACGGGATTAGTTGCGAAAATGCCAGTAAAGACGCCCGTCTTATCATGATCGAGATCGGTGCGATCTAGATCGCTCTTCATACTTGCCGCACGCTGATATGCTTTTACTGCACTGCGAGGAGACGCTTCTGCCTCCGCAGAAATTGATCCGCAAGCAGCGCCTTTCCAGGTTTCGCGCGTCCCATCAGGCCAGCAAAGTGGAATATTTTCCTCTGCAAGCATCGGATGCTCAGGCGAAACCACCATGAACGTTGCACCAAAAAGAGTATCTGGGCGAGTGGTAAAGACTGTGAGTTTTTCATCTCCCCTTTGATGATGAGCCACAAAATCTACATCGGCACCTTGGCTCTTACCGATCCAGTTGCGTTGCATCGTGCGCACTTTATCTGGCCATTCCACTGTGTCGAGATCGCGAGCCAAACGGTCGCCATACGCTGTGATACGCATCATCCACTGGCGAAGCTCACGCTTAAATACAGGGAAGTTGCCACGCTCAGAACGTCCCTCCGCCGTCACCTCTTCGTTGGCAAGCACAGTGCCAAGCCCTGGGCACCAATTCACTGGGGCATAATCGACATACGCCAAACGGCGGGCATTGACCGCATCTGCCTGCTCTGACGCCGAGAGATCATTCCATGCACGCCCATCAGGAGTTGCGATCGTTCCGGCAGCGTAGCCTTCAATCAATTCGTTGATTGGACGAGCACGCCCCAGAGTCCCTAGCTCGCGACCAGGAGCATCAGCGTCATACCACGAGTTGAAAATCTGCAAGAAAATCCATTGCGTCCACTTCATGTATTTCACATCTGTGGTTGCGAAGCTGCGACGCTTCTCATGCGAAAGACCTAAGCGGCGAAGCTGACGGCGCATATTTGCGATATTCTCTTCAGTCGTCACACGCGGATGCTGCCCAGTCTGTACAGCATACTGTTCGGCTGGCAGGCCAAAAGCATCGTAGCCCATCGTATAGAGCACGTTCTTGCCGCGCATACGCTGATATCTCGCCACAGTATCAGTTGCGATATATCCGAGCGGATGCCCGACGTGCAGACCTTTACCAGATGGATACGGAAACATATCGAGCAAAAAGAACGGATCTTGTGCAAGCGTTTCCGATTCGGCTTCCGTGCTGGGAGCCAAAGCACCAGAAGGATTGGGGGCATTAAAAGTGCCGCGTTCGTCCCATAAATCCTGCCATTTCGATTCAATCTGATTAGCTAACTCTGCGGTATAGCGGAAAGCTGGCCCTTGTGCCGATTTATCTTGCTCGCTCATATCTTCTCCTTCATGCCACGAGGTATTTTCGCAATATATCCGCACTAATCCTAGCGCAGGCAGAGGGGAAGACTCACAATCAGTCCACGCAATGCCTGCTAGAGCACACAGCACGCCTTGCTTTTACGTTCACACTTACGTTCACACCAGGCGTGTATTTACTTTCACAAGAGAAAACGAACGCCATAGCTTAACGAACACAGCCGCTACACCCACTCTCCCCTAAAAAGCTCGCACTCAACCTGGCTGAGAAAAGAATATGAAATCGCGCTAAACTGACGGTATGAGTGTTTTTTCTAAAATCATTGCTGGGGAGCTTCCAGGACGTTTTGTATGGGCAGACGACGTATGCGTAGCTTTTGCCACAATCGAACCTGTACAGCCTGGGCATATATTGATTGTGCCCCGAGAGGAAACGGATAAATATATCGACGTTGATCCAAACGTTTTCTCCCGCATGGCACACGTCGCCCAAATCATTGGAAAAGCGCAGATGCGGGCATTTAATATCACTCGCCCTGTGATGAGCATACTCGGATTTGATGTGCCACATTGCCATATTCACGTGATGCCTGCAAAAACTCATAGCGATATTCGGCAAGGAAACGCTCATACCGTTGCAGATTCAGAGCTCGATGACGCAATGAACCGCGTACGCTCAGCCTTATGCGAGCTTGGCTACGAAGCTAATGTGCCGCCGCATATGCATTCTTGCAGCCTCTGAGCATCTCCTCTACTTCGCGCGCATCTTCCCCCTGCCTTATTTTGTATATTCAGCATATTCACGCACCTTCTCTGCCTCATCTACATATTCACAAGGATACGAAAATGGGTTTTCTTCAATCACTGTTTAATAACCACCCTCAGGGGTCTTCATGCACACAGCAGCAATGCCACCATACTAGCGCTGAGCCTATACATCACGAAGAGTGCAACGATCAGCAGCGTTCGGCAGTTGCCCCAGCCCTCGTCACTTCATCAGCATGGGGCTGGCGTTTCCTCATCGTCCTCGCTTCCGCAGCTGTATTCCTATGGTTAGCACTCAAATTTTCAGTGATTATTATTTCTATTCTCATTGCTCTGCTCATCGCAGTTGTAGTACAGCCTTTCGTCGGGTTTCTGCGCGATACATGGCATTGGCCAAGTGCACTGGCTGCTGGATGCGGCGTTTTATTGGTATTTGGTTTCCTCATCGTGCTTCTCTATGGTTCTGGCACAGGTCTTTATCAAGGATTTACCGATCTGGGAGAAAATATCCAAAACGGTGCCCAGACGGTTATCTCGTGGGTAAATGACACCTTCCCTCAGCTGCAGACAAAAGTAAATGAAGGGTGGGCACAAGCGCAGCGCTTCCTCACGAATCATAGCGGACAAATTGCAGGTGGAGTCATAAGTATCAGCTCTTCTGTGAGCACATTCATTACTTCTCTCGTCCTTGTATTTTTCTCCCTTTTCTTCTTCCTTAAAGACGGGCGCGGATTATGGCAATGGTTCGTGCGGCTCTGGCCTGCACAATATCGCACTCAAACAAACGAAGCAGGCATTCGCGCATGGGTGACGCTCGGCAACTATGCACGCACTCAGACGATTGTGGCTCTCTTTGATGCCGTCGCTATTTCTGTGGTCGCTGCCTGCCTGGGCACGCCTTTCACCTTAGTTTTTCCGATCGCAGCAATAGTTTTCCTCTGCGCATTTATTCCTATCGTCGGCGCTTTGCTTTCTGGAGCTGTGGCAGTATTGGTAGTACTTGTGAATACTGGGCAGTGGATTCCCGCACTCATAATGCTTATCGGCGTACTTGTGATCCAGCAGATCGAAGGCAATCTTATTTCCCCGTTTTTGCAAGGAAACGCCTTGAATATCCACGCTTGGGCGATTTTGATTTTAGTGATGGCAGGATCGACGATTGCAGGAATCTTTGGCGCTCTCTTTACGGTTCCGCTAGCTGCAGCTATCAACACGATGATTTTGTATCTGCACGGGCACGATACTTATCCTTACTTGCGCACACAGACTAATCGTCCAGGCGGGCCTTATAAAGAATTTGAGTATTACGCTCAAGCTCACTGGAATGATTTTGAAGAAAATGTAGCTCAGCAATTACCACCACGAGAAGCTCGCAAAGCTAAACGTGAAGCAAAAAAGGCGGCGCGAGCTAAGAATGGGAAACAAGATCGTTGAGAGTTTTCCAAACAAGATCCAGATCGAGTTTCCGATCTTAGACTCCGCATCCCCATAGAGCTTAAAAAGCTAGCAAACTAGAATATCCTTACCCACGTATCCCAAAACCATACGAGAGTAAAGATCGCTAGCGCGGCATACCATGCAGCAATAACGACAAAATGATTTCGTACAAACACTCGCCCGAAAGGCTCTACGCGCTCACCCCACTGCCCTGCTTGAAGCGCACGCGCCCACACAAGCACAGCTAAGGGAATAGTGGCTATCCACGTCACGAAGCAGTATGGGCAAATCGAACGCGCGACAATAAACGATTGATATTGAAACCAGAGCACCCACACAATTGCGAGCATCATAGCAACGCATAAAGCCTGCCATAGGAGCTTTCCGAAGCGTCCTCCTGTGAGCAATACGAGTGCGAGAGCTGCAACGCCAGCAAAAAAGGCTAATCCAAGCACAGAATTAGAAATTCCAAAAAAGAGTGCATTTTGCCATGCGCCTATCCATTTTCCACACCCGATAAGAGAGTTGAGATCACATGCAAGATCCGTATCTGGAGCAGTCAGCTTCGCCTTTTCTGCCATAATTAGTTCAAGCGAAGCAAACATACCGACGAGGCTCAAAGTAAGCATCCATGCTGCAGAGGCTCTCGGAAGACCTCCTGCTCTCTGCTCTTTCGTAGGAAAAGCATCAAAACGCGCTAAACGCGCATCGAGTTCGCTCTCACTGATATCCAGTTCGTGCGCCGCATTCTTTTCCCGTACCATACGGATCCTCCCGATATGCCAATGGTCGCATCAAGGGATGCGCCCAGCTGAAACTGGAACGCATCCCTTGATTTTGATGTTTGAGAAATTGAAAGCTACAGCTAGCGCATATTCCTCTTTACGCGCAATATCATAGCGGCAGTCAGCATAAGCACCATACTTAAGAGTGCAACGCCACCTAATGATGTACCCGTTTCAGATAAGGAAGATGCACTCGTGCGCATAGCTGCTGCTTGCTGCTCAATCTTTGGTTCACGAGCGCGAGTAGCAGTTTCTCCAGTCGTCGTATCGCTAGTTCCTGGATTTTGTTTACCAGTATCTGGTTTTTCTCCCGACGGCTTATCTGGCTGCGGCTTATCTGGTGTACAGTTGAGTGAATCGCGAGTTGGCGCAGTCCACTGCCACGTTTCTTCAATCACACCGCCAGTAAATTGATAGCCTGCCTCAGCAGCAGCTTTCACAACAGCTGTTGAGCCATAAGGATACTCATACGTCATCACGCCGTTATCAAACTCAACTGGCACATTCTTCCCATCGATTGTGAGAGTAAACGTGACGTGATCATGCTGAGTAATTTTCACATAAGGGCTGACGCTGCAGCTTGCAGGATCGTGAGCACCAGCACCAACATTTGAATACGGCGCGGTAAAATCACCAATCTCTTTTGGAGTTGGTGCAGGCGGAGCACACAGCTGTTTTTCTTGATCGTTCATCATGCGGGTGTGTTCTTCTTTCGTCACAACAGCATGCGCACTATCCAGCTCCCATTTCTTTGCTGCTTCGTTCCATACGTGGGAAGTTGTGGTGACTGTGCGAGTTTGTTTCACAGTCAAGGAAGCGCAATCGTTCGAACCAGCAATATCAGACCATTCCCCATATGCCACCACATCTTGAGGGCGTGGAGTACCAGCTTTTACTTCACTTGACGTCATATCACGCTTTTGCGACTGTTTCTCAGTCACTGCATTATCTGGATCTGGCACATACATATGCGTAGTACTATCCCACTTATACGGGGTCGTCACAACAGTTCGATACTGCGTGACTTTATGCTCTGTATAATCCCAGTCGCTTGTAGCAGTGCCATCAGCCCACTCGCTCGTTTCAACGATATCAGCTGGTTTCACTGCACACGCTTGCAGCTCAGCATCATTCATATCCCGAAGGCGCGTCTCACTAGTATGGGTGGTCTGAGCAAGCCAAGTGCCGCTTTCGTCACTCCATACATATGTGGTATTCGTCTTTGTTTGTGTCTGCTTCACTTTTTTAGTTTCGCAGATCTTCGCATCAGCTTCAGTGCTGTCAATCCACTCTGAGGCCACAGACGTGTCTTCTGGTTTCGCTGGCTTATTGCGAACGAGAGTGACAACTAATTGCTGTTTCGTATTCATCACGTCGTCAACAAAAAACACGTTAATAGTAAATGTACCGAATTGATTCACTGCAGGAAGTTTCGTCGAATCTGTATACAAATATCCGCGATATTTGCCGCCTGCAACCACAGTATTAGGCTTCGACTGCTCAGGACCAACCGTTACTCCTGCTGGAGGCGTCAGCAGCTTATACACATACGCAGCATCTACCTTTTGCCCGTCGGGAAGAACAACTGGATCTTTAGGAGCAGAAAATTCAATTTTTGATGGCGGAGCAGGAGGCGTAGGAGGTTTTTGCTCAGATTCAGCAGCTCCAAGCCACTTGCCTTCAGCATTTTTAGCAACAGGCGTTTCTTCACCAGATTTTTTCACCAGTACTTTCGGCTCTGCATTAACCGTTGTTGCTGTGAAAAATTCTCGAGCGAGCAGCTTCTTGCGATCAGAATCGTTCCATACACGAGCCTCAACCGTCACAGCTCCATCAACGCTATCTGCTTTGAGTGTGCTGTCTGCACCCAGCACTATTCGCCCAGATCCAGCAATTGAACTGACGTTTATTTCTTTCACATTCGCATTATTGAGCAGTAGCTGAGCGCCGTCTTCAATATCGAATTTTCCGTATGACGACGAGACAGATGTGGGCGTAACTTCAGCTTTGCCCTTTAAGGTCACGTTATCGATACCGCTCAGATCAGCCGAATATACTTTAACGCCATCAAAAATTACGCTCTCATTCGGGTTTGCTACATTTCCCGAAAACTTCTTTACGTTACTCGATTTAGACGTCACAGATACTTCACCAGAAGTAGTCGATTGAATTCCCTGATCTACCTGTGCAAACTGCGAATCGATAACGACTGTGGCGCTCATTGCACCACCCTGAGCATCACCAATCACGATCTGCTTAAAACGGCTCTCGCTATTTCCACCAGAAATAGTGATCGTAGATTTTCCTGTGGCACTTCCCGTTTTACTGCCCGTGTAAATAATGGGACGCCAATCATTTTGGTTTACGCCAGTGAGCTTCGTCGTCACATTAGCGAAGCTCAGATCATGGCCCTGCGCCCACAAATTCGTTTGCTCTGTGCCATTAGGCACAACGCTTAACGAAAGAGAATCAAAATTTACGTTCGCATCGAAAAATAGCTCTGTGCCGCGGAAAGTGAGCGTGTGGGAATTACCCTTAATCGTCACGCTCTTTTTAAAAGTGAAACCGCCGCCAGGATTTTCTTCCGCATGAAGAATATCTTCTGTGAGCACAAGCGTATCTCCATTGCTCACCTTCTCCATCGCCTGGGCTAGCCCTCGAAATGGCTTAGCCATTGTACCGTCGCCCACTGCACCCGAGCTATCCGATTTAGCCACATAATATTCAGTTCCTGAAGCAAGTGCCGCAGGAGCATAAACAAACGGAAAGAAGAGCAAAAGCGCGGCAAGCGATGCGCACACACCCTTCAACTTAGTAAATCTAAGCATTATTTTTTTTCCCCCCCCCATACATATTTTTTATACTTATCGGCACTATTCTAAAGAAAATACCCCTGTCAATGAAAACTCGTATCCTCACCACACGCTTCTACTCCTATACCTCATCTGAGGTATACGCCTCCTTCGTGCAGTTCCTTCGTGCAGTTTTTCAAGAAAATGAGTAGATAAATGAGTAGACTTAAGCGGAAGTTGCAGATAGGAGAATCTATGCTAAGCGAAGAAAACTTTCATAGCGACGCTCAATCGGGCGAGCATCTCTCACATACGCTGATCCCACCAGCACTCACTATTATGGCTGCCTGGGCATGGCGTCTGCTTGCCGTAGCTGCCGCAGCTGCCCTCATTGGCTGGATTATGCTCAAATTTTCTTTACTCTTAATAGCTTTGCTCGTCGCTTTGCTCCTAGCGGTCGTTTCAGCGCCAATCAATAATGCACTTCGCACCAAAGCCCATTGGCCGCCAGCTGCCGCAGCCGGCGTTACTCTCTTAGCAATTTTGCTGATTCTTGGCGCGATTCTCGGCGGCTCTGGCACAGGAATATACCAAGGGTTCACAGCTCTTGGCACAAACGTCGAACATGGTATCAATACGCTTATCGCATGGGCTATACAAACATTTCCCGATATGCAAAGTTACATTGATACAGCATGGAATGACGTACAAAAAATTTTGAAAAATAACTCCGAGCAAATCATCGGCGGTGTGTTGAATGCCAGCTCTTCTATCACTTCATTCTTTGCTGGGTTCATCCTCACATTTTTGCACTCTTTTTCTTCCTTAAAGACGGACGTGGAATCTGGCATTGGTGCATTCGCCTCCTGCCGCCACGCTATCGCGATGATGCAAATGAAGCAGGAATCCGCGCGTGGGTGACGATCGGAAACTATGCCCGAACGCAGGCAATCGTAGCTCTCGTTGATGCCGTGGGTATCGCTATTTTTGCAGCATGCCTCAAGACTCCTTTATCTCTCGTATTCCCGATTGCTGCGCTCGTATTCCTCGGTGCCTTTATCCCGATTGTGGGAGCTCTCCTATCTGGCTCAATCGCTGTGCTCGTTGTGCTGGTCAATACAGGCAGTTTCGTGATGGCTCTAATTATGCTTGCTGGCGTCTTACTTGTGCAGCAAGTAGAAGGGCATATTCTCCAGCCGCTTCTTCAAGGAAACGCATTGAATATGCATGCTCTTGCTATAGTGCTTCTCGTTGCTGGCGGCACGGCTCTAGGCGGCATACCAGGTGCACTTTTTAGCGTCCCCCTCGCTGCTGCGGTTAATGCCATAATTCTCTATATGCGCGGGCACGATATATACCCATATTTAGTCTCGATGAACGAGCGCCCAGGCGGGCCTGTGAGACCATTTTCTGAATATTCCAAAGCATATTGGCAACATTTTGATCAAAATATCGCCCAGCATCTTCCTCCGAAAGAAGCTCGCCGCCAATTACGCAACGAGCGCTTAGAAGAGTTGAAAAAGAATCGAGCGCACACCTCTAGCGACGATGAATAACGCTGGAACCTCACTATTTCACCTTATCTATTTCACCTCATCTATGCAGTGCTCATTCCTGCTCTATGCCGCACCCGTTCCTACTCGCGAAACTAGGCATAACAATACCTTCCTCGTATATGGCACACTCACATACATAGTGCGCTCCTTTTCATTAACTGAACCGATATTTCGCTTTGGTGCGGCTCCTCATACGAGTAGTGCTCTCTCACAATTGCTTTCGAGCGCTAGAAATAATAAAAGTTCCCTCCTCACGTATGCACGTATGCAACATGTATCACTCCTTATAGAAGACGCCCACGCTCGGCACGTGCGCTCTTTATGCACATGGCACACGCGGCACAAATCATGCGCAAAACATGCACAAAACATGTGTAAAACTCTGCAGTGGAGTGAAATTATCACGCGCCCAGCCAACTCGCACATATGGCAACGTGCTGATAGGCGTTTCAGCGCGGACTCTTCACGCGCCCCAGCCTGCTCAGCCAGCTCTCCAAAACGATCGATTCGACCGACAAAATCATCACGCATGCAACTTGCTCAACATGGCGGCGAATGCAGCAGCACACAGTAATCTTCACATAGCAAAAAATCAAGACTTCCAACGCTCCCTGAAAGCCCAGACTCATAGCTGAAAATTTCATGATCCCAATATCCCGATCTGAGCTGACCATATATGCGCTGATTATAAAATTCAGCGCTGCATTCCTTGCTAATTTCAACAATATCTATCATGTATCTACTCTCTCATTAGCCATGTGTAAAAAACGCCGAAATTTTAGCTTGGAGGCTCGCCTTGATGCTATTAAGGTGGAAGATATGAACAATCTTGCAGCTCGTGCCCCTCTTGGCACGCTAAAACCAGGAAAAATTTCTCCGCAGCGGGCAGTCCCCTCGTATATCGAACGCCCAGAATATTTGTTTCATAGCGGACCAGAAGTAGTGACCGCAGGCGACGTAAAGACGCCCGAAACAATCGAACGCATTCGCCGCGCTGGGACTATTGCCGCAGATGCTATGTATACAGCAGCCCAAGCCATCGCTCCTGGCGTCACCACCGATGAGATCGACCGCATAGCGCACGAATATATGTGCGATCACGGAGCATACCCATCATGCCTAGGCTATATGGGCTATCCAAAATCTATATGCACCTCTATCAATGAAACAATTTGCCACGGGATCCCTGATAATCGCCCGCTCGAAGACGGCGATATCATTAACCTTGATGTGACGGCTTATATCGGCGGCGTCCACGGCGATACCTGCGCAATGTTTTATGTAGGAGAAGTTGATGAAGAATCTCGGCTGCTGTGCGAACGCACCTATACTGCAATGATGAGAGGCATCAAAGCAGCAAAACCTGGGCGTGAGGTAAACGTGATCGGGCGCGTCATTGAAAGCTATGCAAAACGTTTCGAATACGGCGTTGTAGAAGATTTCACAGGGCACGGCGTAGGAGAAGCCTTCCATTCTGGTTTGATTATCCCCCACTACGATTCCGCCCCTGCATACAACGATATCATTGAGCCAGGAATGGTATTTACAATTGAACCGATGCTCACTTTAGGCGATATTGCTTGGGAGCAATGGGATGACGATTGGACAATCGTCACTGCTGACCGATCGCGCACAGCTCAATGGGAGCATACGATATCTATCACCGACGATGGCAGTATCGATATCCTCACGCTCCCATCTCATGCCCAAAAGTCCTCTGCCATGCCTGCAAATAATTGAGTAATCTAACATTACAGACACCAACACAAACGTTAGGATGCATTATGACGAAAGCTAAGAAAATCGCCATCGGAATCGATATCGGAGGTTCTGGAATCAAAGGCGCTCCAGTGAGCATGAAATCTGGCAAATTTAAAGCTGAGCGCCTGCGCATACCGACGCCAGAAAATGCATCTCCAGAAGAGATTGCGCAGATTGTAAAAACTATTGTGGAGAGCTTCGATCTGCCCGATGCTCCTGTAGGCGTCACGTTCCCAGCACCGATCGTCAACGGCATTGTACCCGTGATCGCCAACCTTTCCCAAGATTGGGTTGGCGTTCATATCGAAGAACTCTTCACCCAAACTCTTGGACGCCCTGTATCGGTCTTGAATGACGCCGATGCCGCAGGTTTTGCCGAAGTTCATTTTGGCTCAGCAAAAGGAGAAAACGGCACTGCCTTGACGCTCACTCTCGGCACTGGTATCGGCTCTGCTCTCGTGCGTGAGGGCGTGCTTGTGCCCAATACAGAGTTTGGGCACATTTACTTCCCTGAACTGCCTGAAGGCTATGTTGATGCCGAAAAATGGGCCGCTGCATCAACCAGAGATAAAGAAAACCTCGATTTCCCCGAATGGGCAAAACGCTTGCAAGTAGTCTTCTCCCAGCTAGAGCTATATCTCGCACCTGATGTGTTTATTGTCGGCGGCGGCGTCTCAAAACATCACGAGGAATTTCTCCCTCTGATTAAAACGCGAGCTAGAATTCTTCCAGCAGTATTGTTCAATAAAGCAGGAATTGTAGGCGCTGCATTGGCCGCATACCAACAAGCGAAGAAATAAGGGCACCAATAATAAAGGCACATGAGCCAGCCGATACGCCGGATTCTGTCTGAGACGTGGCTGCGAGCATAATACTCGGCGTCACGTCTCAGCGGCAGCCATCCATCTAGGCTGTACGTCTCCATACAGCTCAAGCAACCTACCCGCGCGCTCAGCGAGCAGCTTCAATGCGCGCTGCTTGGTCTTGCTCCCAGTGGGGTTTACCATGCCATTGCTGTTGCCAGCAATGCGGTGAGCTCTTACCTCGCCATTTCACCCTTACCTTTTCAGCGTGACGCCGAAAAGGCGGTATATTTTCTGTGGCACTTTCCCGCGGGTCACCCCGGGTGGGCGTTACCCACCACTGCGCTCTGTGGAGTCCGGACGTTCCTCGGGTAACGGCGTCACCAAGGGTTGGAAAAATAACGCCGATACACGCGACCGCCTAGCTGACTCATGTGCACTGCACAGCTTACTTCCCATATCGACTGCAGACAAACACACGCAGCACCTACAGCTTTATTTATCGAGCAAAACGACGATGCAATCGTAGTCTTCAGAAAACCAAATCGTTTCAGGATCACTATTTTTAATTTGATTCACCTCAATTGGCGAAAGCTGCACTCCACCAGTGCTCATGCCATTTGGGTGGAGCGCAATCACAGCATAACCGCCAGAGCTAGCAGCACGCTCATATTCGCGGCGAAGAACGGCATCGAGAGAACCATATATGGCATCACGTTGAGCCTGTATACTCATCATGCTGGCTTGAATATCAGTGACGGCGTTTTCCAGCTCTACTCTCCCCTCCAACATTTTACGATTTAGCTCTGCACGCTCCGATTCCAAACCAGCGCGCTCGGTATCAAGGTGTTCTACTTCTTCAAGTTTTTCAAATTCGGCATCAGACACCTGATCGAGCTTCGCACGCGCCTGATTTATCTCATGTTGAAGCGTCAGTAATCCACGAGAATCCATGCCTGTGCCAGCTTCATAGAGAGCTTCTTTCGCGCGAATAATACTGCCTATTTCATCTACCTGCTGTGAAAAAGCATCAAGCTCGCGCTGCGCAATATCTAAGGCAGTTGCATTCGCAGAAATTTGACGAGAATTTTCAGCAATAAAATTCATCAGCTCGCCGACCTGGGAGCGCAGAGGATGGCTTATATCTTCTTTTTTCAATTTCGCAATCTGCGCATCAAGTTCAGCAATTTCAAGCAGCTTAAGCTGATCTTCGCGCGGGGCTTTACTCATCAGATCTCCTTTTTCTCACGCGTATGAGCATCTGCGCTTTCATACTCACACATATCGGGAACGCTCAGCTATATCCGCTCACTCCATGGATCGGTACATATCGTTGAGATATATCCGTCGATATCTAGTGCCACACTGAGGCGGCGTCGAAGGTTCACGAGCAGCGGCCATTCCGAAGCAAAATGGGTGAGCCCTATAAGCGGGCAGCCTCCATTCCAGAGATGATCGGTGGCTGGATGGTGACGAAGATCTGCCGTCACATAAACGTCAGCGTTCGCCGCACGCACAGCCGCAAACATCGAGTCTCCCGATCCCGGGCAGAGCGCAACTGTGCTCACAATTCGCTCAGGATCGCCGCCAATCGTGATTCCCGCAGGCGTTTCAGGAATGAGCGCACGCAGACGCTGTGCCAGCTCGCGCACACTCATCGTGAGCGGCAGCTCCCCCACAGTACCGATTCCAAGAGAAGGATCACTGTGGCGAGGCTCCAGAGGGCAGGTATTTTCGAGTTGAAGGAGATTCGCTAAAGCAGCACCCGAACCGTCTGAAGCACAGTCAGCATTGGTATGGGCAGCAAATAGCGCTACGCCATTTTTAATGAGGTCGTGCACCCATCTTCCTTTGCCTGTTGTGGCAGCTACCGAGCTAGTCCCACGCAGATAGAGAGGGTGATGCGTGATAAGCATCTGCGCACCGCGCTCAATTGCTTCGTGCACAGTTGCCTCACACGGATCGACTGCAAAACCGATTTTCGAGACTCTATCGCTTGGATCCCCCACGATAAGACCTACTCGATCCCATTCTTGTGCCAGTGCTGGCGGATAATACTGGTTCATTGCGGATACAACATCCGCCACGCGTATGCTCATATCTCCAGCTTACCAATCGTGTGCCCATCGTGGGAGCTAACAGCAAAACGCGGTGTATGAACACGAGGTTGAGTGAATGTCACTTCAGCGCTAGCAAAAGCCCGAACCGAGTATAATCCAGCTATGCGCATCAACATACTGCTGGTTTTTTCGGGAGGGTTTTTGGGCGTGCTCGCCCGCGCAGGGCTGTGCATACTCTTTCCTACTCCTGCTGGCAATTTTCCTTTCACAATATTGGCAATCAACCTCGTAGGTTGCTTTCTACTCGGATATGTGACGACTCTTCTCGTGCGAGCCTCGGGAAATACACGCCTGATCCCCACTGAAATATCCGCACAGCGTTGGAGTACTTTCCTCGGAAAAGGTGCACTTGCTGGCTTCACTACAATGAGCGGCTGGGCAGTAGGGTATATGCAGCTTCTCTATGCAGATAAAGCATTGATCGGATTTCTGTATATCACCCTCTCATTTCTATTGGGTATATGGGCAGCTTTCGGCGGCTTATTGCTCGGGGGATCATTCCCTCACATATCTTCCTCACACATGATTAAGCTCAGTGACGGGCGTCGAGCAGTCAGTAACGGCATATACGATGCCTCCAACACAGACGCCATCGACACCAGTGACGCCTCATCGGCAGAAAGGCTACAATAATGGCTATCGGCACACTACTGCTGATCGGGATGAGTGGCGGCGTAGGAGCAGCAGTACGCTACCTTACTGGTGTTGTCTTCCCAGAGCACCAGCGAGTATGGAGCACAGTATGCGTCAATCTGCTTGGTAGCTTTCTTCTTGGAATGTTTACCTCTGTATGGGCAGGAACAAGCGCACAGGAAATAGAATACCTCGCAATATGCGGCACAGGATTTTGCGGAGGATTGACGACCTTCTCCGCGTGTTCAGTTGATGCACTTGAACTTTTAGCGGATCATCGCCGCCTCTCGATGGTTCTCTATCTATCAGCTACTATCCTTGGCTGCGTAGTGGCGGTGATCGCCGGATTCACAGTAGCACGCTACCTGTGAGTGCAGGAAAAAGTAGTTGGCTCAGCTACATGTAGCTGAGCCAACTAAAAACAATCAAATCCGACTAGGAAAGCGATTACGCCAGCGGATTATCGCGCTCAACCCAAATATCTGTGGGAAGATCCCCTGGCATATTAGGGTTATCCGTAGCGACGAATGCACGCTCAGGATCTTGACGCCAGTCTTTGAGAGCACCAAACGCCCACGAACCAAGCAATAAAATCGCTACCAGGTTGATTAGCGCCATACCAGTCATCGTAATATCAGCAAAATTCCACACCACGTCGAGTGAAACCACGGAGCCAACAAAAACCGACACACTAGCGATAACGCCCAAAATAGGCGTAGCTTTGACCTTTCCTTTGGAAATGAAATCCACATTTACTTCAGCATAAACAAAATTGCCGATAATAGAAGAGTAACAGAACACCAAAATCAGCAATACCATAATCGGCACGGTCCATTCCCCCAGCTGATTAGTAACGGCAGCAATCGTCAGCGGCGCTCCAGATAGCTCTGAACCGTCAGCATTTAATGGCTGAGTGCCCGGAGTAAATACTGACGCGTCAGCATTAAGCAAGATGAATGCAGTTGCGGAACACACCAAAATCGTATCTACAAATACACCCGCTGCCTGAATAAACCCTTGCTTCACTGGGTGACTCACGTGAGCAGTGGATGCAGCATTCGGGGCAGACCCCTCACCAGCTTCATTCGAAAAAAGCCCTCGACGAGTGCCGTTAAGCATAGCGGCTACAATACCGCCGGCAGTACCTGCAACACCAGCTTTTAAACCAAATGCAGAAGCAAAAATCATCTCAAACGTCGGAATAATTTTGTCGATATTGATAAGGACGATAACCACAGCGATGAGAATATACACCACAGCCATAATCGGGCTCATCCACTCAGTGACACGAGCAATACGCTTAATTCCGCCAAAAACAACAAGAGCTGTGAGCGCAACCAAAATAAACGCCGTCACTAAAGGATCTACTCCATACTGAGAATTGAGCGTCCCAGCAATAGTGTTTGCCTGCGTCATCTCATAGGAAATACCAAATGAAAAAATCAAAAAGACGGCAAATGCCAGACCCCAGCCACGCGAACCTAAACCACGCTGAATATAAAACGCAGGGCCGCCTCTGAAAGTACCATCTGGCCAACGCACCTTAAACATTTGGGCAAGAGTTGCCTCAATAAAAGCCGTCGCCATACCAACAAGAGCAACAACCCACATCCAAAATACGGCGCCAGGCCCTCCTGCCACCACAGCTATTGCTACACCAGCAATATTTCCTGTACCGACACGTGAAGCCAGACCCATCGCGAAAGCTTGAAATGAAGAGATACCGCCCTTCGTGGATTCGCGAGAGCTAAACATTCCTTTCACCATCGAACCGAAATGCCGAAACTGCAAAAATCCAGATCGAATCGTGAAATACAGTCCAGAGCCGATGAGCAGCGGAATAAGTATCCACGAGAGATAGTCGTTATTGATCGTTGCGAAAAAATCTGCGATAGCTTTCAATATGTCATACCTTTCAGACGGGGGCTTCTATGCGAGAAATCTACCATACACCTAGTGAAGCCTTGCTATCGTCTCGCAGCACACGCCCCTGATTACTTCAGTAAACGTTTCCAGCAGGATCCCGATAAGGAGAAACAACTGGCGATTTTCCAAACTCTGCTTCAATCTGCTCAGCATTGGCGTGAGCGAGCTGAACAGCAGCATCGAATTGTGCATCGATCTGCGGATGAGGGCGATAGGTAAGCTTCGATACTACCCATGCAGCACATAGAGCGAAAATAAACCCAGGAACAATTTCGTATAAGCCAAACCACTTCATAGTGCCCCATACTCCCACAGTGACTGCTCCAGTGAACATACCTGCAAGTGTGCCCTGCCACGTAAGGGCACGCCAATAGAGAGCCAAAATCACAACCGGCCCAAAAGCAGCTCCAAAACCAGCCCATGCGAACGCCACAAGATTGAGAATAGAATCTGTGCGATACCAAGCAAAAATAGCCGCAAGCACAGATATTGCCAGTACCACAATACGGCTGAGCATCACGCCGTCACTGCCTTTTCGCTGAGCTGTGCCTTTAGCATTGAGTACGTCTTCCACAACAGCAGATGACGTCACGAGAAGCTGAGAGGAAATCGTGCTCATTACAGCAGCTAAAATGGCTGCAAGCATGAATCCAGAAATAACTGAAGGGAAAAGATACTGACCAGAAAGAATAAAAACAGATTCATGCTGACCTTCAGGAATAGACCATACGCCAAAGTAATTGGCAGCAATGCCAACAATTGCGGTGCCGCCCGCTCCCAGCACTGAGAGAAACATCCAGGCAATTCCAATGCGACGTGCTGATGTGGCTTCTGCTGGAGATCTTAGTGCCATAAAACGCACAATAATGTGCGGCTGCCCGAAATATCCCAGCCCCCATGCCAAAGCAGAAATGACACCAATTGCCGTGCCTCCAACAGGAGAAATTAAGTTCGGATCTACAGCTTTCACACCCTCAGCAACCTTGCCGAAGCCACCAACGGCAACCACACCCGCAATAGGAACAGCTAGAAGAGATATCAGCATCATCATGCCTTGCACGGCATCCGTCCAGCTCACAGCCAAAAAACCGCCTATAAGAGTGTAGAGCACTACAATACCTGCCACAATCACCATGCCAAGGTGGTAATCCATGCCGAATGCAGTCTCGAAGAAAGTACCTCCTGCAACCATTCCTGAGGAAACGTAGAAAGTAAAGAATACGAAAATAATCAGCCCAGCTGCCACGCGCACACAGTGAGTTGTATCGCGCAATCTATTGCCTAAGAAACTTGGCACCGTGATCGCATCTCCCGCAACCTGCGTATAGGCACGCAGACGCGGCGCCGTCACCTTCCAATTCAACCATGCTCCGAGCGTGAGCCCTACAGCGATCCAGCCTTCGACAACTCCACTAAGATAGAGAGCTCCAGGCAGCCCCATGAGCAGCCAGCCGCTCATATCGGCCGCTCCTGCAGAAAGCGCAGCCACGAAGGGGTTTAGATCTCTGCCACCAAGCATATAGTCATCAAAATTTTTAGTACGAGCATAAGCAAACATACCGATAATAATCATCGCCACAAAATAGACGATCATAGCAATTGCTTGCCCTGTGGTTTGGCTCATTGCTGCCCTTTCTATGCGCATAATCTAGCAACTACTATATCGCGCACCCTGCCAGCCTGGATTGTGCCTCTTTACGCACTTCTTTACAGATAAGCAATTTTACACTGAGATACAGCTCTGCGCCCTCGAGTCCAGATAACACGCGTTTAGCGATGACACAGGTTTAGCGAATACGGCTACACCAATGGTGTTTGCCCATATCGTTTCAACACAGCAGCAGCTTCCTGCCTTGCCATCGACTCTCCAGAAGAAACTCCAGCCAAACGCTTCGGAATTGCCAAACCTTTTGCTCGCATCGCTCGCGCCCACAATGTGCCTGCGTGATATGAACTGCGTACAAGAGGACCTGCCATAACTCCAGTAAACCCCATGTGAAGCCCGAGATCGCGCAGCTGCACAAACTCGTTCGGATGCACCCACCGATCAACGGGATGATGGAGTACTGATGGACGTAGATATTGAGTAAGCGTGAGAAGATCACATCCCGCCTCACGCAAATCCTGCATAGCATCAAGCACTTCGCTGTGCGTCTCCCCCATACCTAAAATCATATTACTTTTCGTGACGATACCTGCCCGCGATGCTCTACGAATCAGGTCAAGCGACCTCTCGTAGTGAAATGCTGGGCGAATTTTCTTGAAAATACGAGGCACTGTCTCTAGATTATGAGCAATCACCTCAGGGCGAGAACTGATAACGACCTGAAGCGCCTCATAGCTGCCAGAAAAATCGTCAATCAAAAGCTCTACTCCTGTATGAGGGCTTATCTCGCGAATAAGACGGCACGTCTCGGCGTAGAGCCATGCAGCACCATCAGGAAGATCGTCACGAGCGACGCCTGTAATCGTCACATAATTAAGCTCTAGCTCTTTCACTCTCTGAGCTAGACGACGCGGCTCATCTTGATCATAAGCATCTGGGCGACCAGTCTTAACGAAACAAAAATCACAGCGGCGCGTACATATATCGCCGCCCAGTAAAAAGCTGGCTTCTTTCGAATCCCAGCACTCATAGATATTCGGGCAGTTAGCTTCTTCGCAGATTGTGTGCAATGAAGTGCCGTGGATACGCTCACGCATCTGCTCGTATCCTGCACGCACAACAGCACGAGTTTTGAGCCATTCAGGGCGCTGCCTATCGATCGGAATCTGAGCATTACGCGCCTCAATACGCAAAAGTTTACGCCCGTTCGGATCGACCCGTGAAGAATTCAAAATTACCCCTGCCTCAATCACTTTCCTATTGCTGTTTACGCTGCTGCTCATCATTCAAAGACCCGCGAGGTTTCCACGCTGATCCTGTGCATAAGCTTAATTCTTGATTTTTACGGAGTTGAGGTGCACGGCTTACCCATTCATAAGCATCCAGCTGCCCGAAATCCTCTAAAAAATTTACGGCAGTACTTTCTGAACGCTCAAAAAACGGATTATATGCTCGCACAAGCTCAGGAATAAGCGCTTCAGCAACTTCCTGAAGCCCTGCCGTCACCCCTAATTCTTGTAGTGACGTCACTCCTGCGTCTGCAAGCCCGCAAGGAATCACTCGCTCAAACATGGAAAGATCAGTAGTGACGTTAAGAGCTAAACCGTGCATCGTCACCCCAGAGGAAAACTTAATTCCAATCGCGCAGAGTTTTCGGTCCATCTTCCCTGGATTAAGAATCCATGCACCTGAACGCCCCTCAACTTGGCTTGTCTGGATACCGAAGGCTCTGAGCATCGCAGCTGTGATAGCACGCTCTGTGCCACGAACAAATGCTACAACGTCTTGCGCAGGACGCACTTTGACGATGGGATATACGATAAGCTGCCCTGGGCCATGATAAGTGACGGATCCGCCGCGATCCATACTGATCACTGGCACTGACGTATCTGGAATGTCTTTATCAGATGTGCGACGCCCTGCTGTGTAGATGTGCCGCGACTCCCAAACAATGATTGTATCGGGAGCATGCTCGCAAACAACATTAGTGTGAAGTTCCCGCTGAATTGCATCCACATCGAGATAATCGAGCGGACCACAAGGCAAGAGATTGAGCACGTCCATAGATCTATAATAGCTCCATAGCGATATGAGCAATTGAGGATTCAGCTCTCACACTCTGCTCCGCGCACTCTACACTTTGCTCTACAATGTGTACAGACCAGCGGCATCGACAGCCGCAACAGATCCTGCATCGCGCTCAGGCTTGTGTGATATGCGTGCATGGCTTGCTTTCACAAACATGGCTTGCTTTCACGAAAGCCTTCCCTTTCCTCGACGATTTCATATCAGATATCTTCAGGAACCATCTCAATACAGCCGCATGGGCATTCCTCAGCACAAATGCCGCAGCCTTTACAGTAATCATACTTAAACTCGTACTCAGTTGGCCGAATTTTAAGCACTGCATTATCAGGGCAGACGCCGAAGCAGTTGTCACACCCGAAGCAGTTACCGCAACTCATACAGCGCCGTGCTTCAAAAATTGCGCTCTGCTCGTCTAAACCGAGCATAACCTCATCGAAAGTTGTGCAGCGCCGCGGACCTTCCAACTTTTCGCGCACCTGCTGAGGAGCATCCGAATAGTACCAGGTAGTCATACGAGAAAGCTCTGCATCCAGATGACGCTCTGGAGCTTCATACTCCTGACCACGCAACCACGTATCAATGTTGCGTGCCGCTTTCTTTCCATGCCCGATAGCAGCCGTCACATTTTTATCGAGTGGAACCATATCGCCGCCAGCGAAAATGCCCGGCCTGCCCGTCATCATATTCGGCGATACCTGCACAGATCCGCGTTCAATCTGCACACCCTCAACACCTTCAAGCAAGCTCAAATCAGCATCTTGCCCTACAGCAAAAACAAGTACATCAGCAGCAAGCTCTTCTAATTGCCCAGTCGGCTGTGGGAAGCCAGTTTCATCGAGAACCATCTTCTCCAACGTGAGCTTGCCGTCCATTGCCTGAGTGATTGTGCGCAGCTCAACGAGCTTTACGCCCTCTTCTAAAGCCTCTTCAACTTCAAAATCGTGAGCAGGCATCTGCGTGCGAGTACGCCGATAGACGATAATCGATTCTTCAGCTCCCAGCCGCAACGCCGAACGAGAAGCATCGATTGCCGTATTGCCTCCGCCATAAACCGCCACTCGACGCCCAGCAAGAGGCTTATCTCCATCAACCGCGTCTCCCTCAACCTCCACATTGCGAAGCATTTTGACAGCATCGAGCACATTCTTCGGATCGGAAGCAGGAATCGTCACCTCGCGCCCAATCTGCGCACCCACAGCTAAAAAGATCGCGTCAAAATTCTCCAGCTCACCGCGCAGATCATCCACACGAGTATTAAGTTCAAACTTGACGCCCATTTCTTCGATGCGTGCAATCTCGCCATCTAAAATGTTGCGCGGCAAACGGTAGCTCGGAATACCAAAACGCATCATACCGCCAGCTTTTGAGCGCTCATCTCGCACTGTGACGCTATGCCCAAGGCGAGCCAGATGATAAGCAGCAGAAATACCAGACGGTCCTGCTCCTACAACAAGCACTTTCTTGCCAGTAGGTGCAGCCGTCACCTCCACTTTCCATCCCTCAAGAAGAGCTTTGTCTCCAAGGAAACGCTCCACAGCGTTGATGCCGACAGCTTCATCTACTTGAGCGCGATTACAAGCAATCTGGCAGGTGTGGTAGCACACGCGCCCCATCACTGCTGGCAGCGGATTCTCCTTCATAATCTCACGCCACGCAGCTTCATAATTACCTTCTTCCGAATAGAAGAGCCACTGCTGAATATTTTCGCCAGCTGGGCACTGCTTGTTGCACGGAGGCAAAAGATTCATATAGACAGGGCGTTCGCTCCTCCACGAACCCGTCTCATTTTCAAGTGATGATCCTAGCTCCAACGTGATAGCAAAAGGCAGTGCCTCTGCACCAGTTTTATTACGATCAAGGGCAGTCATCTTTACTTCTCCTCGCCTTCGTACAGCACAAATTCATCTAAGCCTTCGGCGTCAATCAAGTTATAGCGGCGGATATTGCGATCTGCAGTTGCTTGGATACGCTCAATCACTGCTGGATCGGCGCCCTTCTTAAATAAATGAGCGAAACGACGCTGCAACTTAAGGTATTCCTCCACTTTCGCCAGGCGGCGGATCTTCATCACAGACGTAATCTCGCCATATTCAGCTTCATACACAGGGAAAAGACCAGTTTGCGTAGCCAAACGAGCGATTTTGATTGTATCGTGCGAAATAGATCCCCAGCCGAGCGGGCATGGCACAAAGATATGAATATAACGAGCGCCGCGAATCGACATAGCTTTATTCACTTTATATTCGAGATCACGTAGATCAGCAACAGTCGCTGTTGCTACATAAGGAATTTCGTGAGCCATAGCGATGCGTGGTACATCTTTACCCGTCCCCCACACGTTGCCAGGTTCTGGTCCAACAGGCTGAGTTGTTGCTGTGCGGGCGGCTGGCGGCGTTGCACCTGAGCGCTGCACACCTGTGTTCATATATGCTTCGTTGTCGTAGCAGATGTAAAGCACATCATCGTTGCGCTCAAACATCCCCGAGAGCTGCCCGAAACCAATATCGACCGTACCGCCATCGCCACCTTGAGCAACAACGCGAATATCTGATTTACCTAAAGCTTTCAAAGCAGCCTGAGCACCTGTCGCAACTGCAGGCGCATTAGCAAACAAAGAATGAATCCACGGGATATTCCATGCGGTTTGCGGATACGGAGTAGAAAAAACTTCCAAACATCCAGTTGCATTGACGGCAATCAGCTTGCCATCGCAGGCAGCCATTGCAGTATCGAGTGCATAGCGCGCACCGAGTGCTTCGCCGCAGCCTTGGCAGGCTCGATGCCCCGAGGTGAGGGAATTATAGCGATTCGCCTTCGATTGATTCGATTTCAATTCGGGATCGACCAATCGGTTACCGACAGCGTAGGAACCCACCTGATAAAACTTCACTTCTTCACGCGAAGGAATCTGAGTTGCGCGGTAACGAGGAAGACCGAGATCTACATTCGTCATAGTATTGTGCCTCCTAGTTCTGGCTTCCAGCGATGCGCTCGTGATAATCACGAACCATATTTTCCGCAATTGCGCCCGAACGGCGATTTTTTGCTTCACGAGCAAGCTCCCGATCGATGAGATCTTGATCGAGATCGAGGAACGTAGTGTATTCAACGCTATCTGCTTCAGCGCGATCGAGATACTCATGAAGCGAATGCTTAGTGATATCACGACCGCCCAAACCTGCAATCAACTCATAGAAAGTATGCCCTTCATATCCAACGGCTGGGCGTATTGCAGCAGAAACAATACCGCCGATCCCCACAGAGAATGCCTTTTCGAGGACGATAATACGCTTTGCATTTTTGAGCGCCTTGCCCACAGCTTCTGAAGGGAAGGGACGGAAAGCGACAATCGAAAGAATGCCGATCTTATCTCCATTCTCTCGCCGCTCGTCAGCAACATCGCGCAGAGTACCTGTGACGGAACCGAGGCACACAACCACTGTTTCCGCGTCATCGAGTAAATACTCGTGCAGCAGACCGCCGCTGTCTCGCCCGAAAATTTCCAAAAATTCCTGCTGCACCTGAGGAATGAGATCAAGAGCCTCAAGCTGCTTATGGTGGGCAAGATAACGAACTTCTGTGAAAGCTTCTGGGCCAACCATTGCACCAATAGAAATAGGATCAGAAGGATCAAGCACTTGGCGCGGCTCATACGGTGGCAAGAATTTATCCACTTGCTCTTTTTCTGGCACATCGACCAGCTCCACCGCATGGGTAAGAATAAAACCATCCATACACACCATCACAGGAAGCGATAATTTTTCGGCAATACGGAATGCCTGCACATGCAGATCGGCAGCTTCCTGATTATCGATCGCATAGAGCTGCAGCCAGCCAGAATCTCGCTGGCTCATAGCGTCAGTGTGATCGTTCCAAATGTTAATTGGAGCGCCAATTGCACGGTTGGCCACAGTCATCACAATTGGCAAGCCCAAACCTGAAGCGTTGTACACTGCCTCTACCATATAGAGCAGACCTTGCGAAGCTGTGGCGGTATAGGCACGCCCACCGACTGCCGAAGCACCAATCGATGCAGACATCGCAGAATATTCTGATTCCACGTTCACATACTCGCACCCTGGAAGCTCGCCTTTTTTCACTAGTGCAGAAAGAGCTTCCACAATATGCGTCTGTGGAGAAATAGGATAGGCAGCCACTACGTTTGGGCGGCAAGCAGCGACTGTCTGCGCAATTGACTGAGATCCTTCAATTTGCTTAAGCATCTGCTCATGCCTCCTTCATATGTTTAACAAGCTCAAATGCCTCTTGAGCAGCAGCAACGTTCATCTCGCCCACTTTTCCAGGGAAACGCTGCATAATCGCATTACTCACTGATTCCATCTTGTATAAACCAGTTAAAGCTGCAGCCGCTCCCAGCAACACAGCATTTGGAACTGTGCGCCCCGTATGCTTGCGAGCAATATCGGCAGCAGGAATTGCGATAATGTGCCCTTTCGGACGACCTGCCACAAGCTCCGAAAAACCAAGCTCCTGCGGAGTCTTTCCAGAATTGATGAGTGCAAAACCATCTGATTTCAAACCAGCAAAAACATCGAGAATGGGCAGAAGCGTCGGATCTTGAACCACGACGAGATCTGGTTCGAGCACAGGTTCACGCGTGCGAATTTCTTTATCCGTCACGCGGCAATACGAGACAACTGGCGCTCCAGTGCGCTCAGAGCCGAACGATGGAAATGCTTGGGCATGGCGACCTTCAGCAAAGGCAGCATATGCCACGAGGTCTGCAGCGGTGACGACACCCTGACCGCCTCGTCCATGGATTCTGATTTCTACCATGTTTTAAGGTTAGCTCTTTTGACGATGACGCCATGGCTCCATAATGCCCTTATAAAGCTAGACTTTCGTTGCGTAAAGATTACTTCATTGCGTAACGATTACTTAATAGAGATTACGCAGAAAACAGTTCGCTTGCCGATGCATAGAGGCACACCCCTGTTGCCACCGCAAGATTGAGAGATTCCGTCTTCCCCCACATCGGGATGGAAATAATAACATCCGCAAGATTTTTATGTTCCTCAGAAAAACCGTGCGCTTCATTTCCAACAAGCCATAAAGTTGGAGCAGCAAGAGATATATGCGGTGACGCCGACCCATTGCGATGCAATGCAGCACTATGCATATCGTGCAGGCTCACTTCTCCTCCAGCGTCTGCAAGCATTACTTGAAAACCATGCTTTTTCGCTTCCGCTACAGTCTCATATACGCTTGATTCGCACACAGGAAGGTGAAAAGTAGATCCAGCTGCACTTCGAATCACTTTAGAGCTGTAGGGATCTACAGAGCCATCTCCAAGCACAACTCCCCCTGCTCCGCATGCATCAGCTGTTCGAATAATCGTGCCGACGTTCCCAGGATCGTTGGCTTGAACACAGCACACTACAAGTGGAGACTGCCGATATATATACTCAAGATTTACTGGCTTAGGAATATGCGCAACTGCTGCAATCCCTTGTGCGTGAGGGGCAGCTTTCGCAAGAAGATCGTCATCACCAATATGCACATACATATTGTGCTCATCAATTGCCTGCGCAATTTCTGGGTGCTGTTTGAGAAGCGTGCGAGTAGTGTAAATATCACGCACGAGCTTCGGCTCACATAGCACAAGCTCTCGAACAGCTTGCACACCTTCAACACGCTGCTGAGAAAAACGCATTCGCATTCGCGCTTGGGATAGCCCGCGCAGCTTTTTTAGCTGCGCAGATCCTGCAAAAAGCTCTTTATACGGCATATATCTATTGTGCCAGATTACGCTGATTCCTCATGTTTTCCACTGCCATTTTGTT
>ERZ1034969.109-NODE-109-length-58136-cov-9.240079_pt1 | contig 58136 bp, 70 predicted proteins | sample MGYA00520624_ERZ1034969 | MGnify/ENA primary metagenome ERZ1034969 (study PRJEB33766, sample SAMN09781776) | gut metagenome | biome: gut microbiome | host: Homo sapiens | place: Madagascar | study: EMG produced TPA metagenomics assembly of the PRJNA485056 data set...
AAACAAAACAAAAGGTAGTAGTGCTCTAAAAAGCACTACTACCTTGCCCGCAACAGGCGGCGCGGCAGCGGCTGGAGCCGCGCCCGCCGTTGCGGCGAAAAACCCGGTTTGCCCTCTGTGCGAATCGAAGCTGTACCGGAACAAGCAGACGGCGAAATGGGAATGCCCGACGTGCTACGACACGTTCACCGACGAGCAGATAGGCGGTGGAAAACGGTGACCGAGTACATGAGCCGATACAACCGGCACAACATGGCGGGGCCTTCCCTCAAGCCTGGATGGTGCGCCGTCTGCGGCAGACCGCACCCCGAGGGGCATCACGTCGTCCCGCGCTCCCTGGGCGGGGCGGACGGCCTCGTGATCCATCTGTGCGGCTTCGGGAACAACCTGAGGGATGCCGACGGGCGGCTTTTGCACCATGGGGCCGTCGAGAGCCACAGGCTCTGGTTCTGGTTCAACGACGGCAGGGATTCCGATATCGCCCCGGCGCTCCCGCAGCACTCGCGGGGCCGATGGTGCTACCTGCTGGCGGACGAGCCTATAGGCGAGATGGACGCGCTCTCGCGCAACGGCTGGAAGGCGGTCTGGTGATGTGCGACCGATACGGCGGCGCGCTTGCCTGGGACAGGCACTGCGCCGAACGGGAAGCCGCCTACGAGGCGATGCGCAGGAGCGCCACGTGCGCCGATTGCGTCCACGGCCACGTGTTCAACGGCGGGGTCGGCGATGCCATGAGGGCGTTCGACTCGATGATGGCGAGCCTGATTGTGCGCCCGGCATGCGGGGTTCCCAGGGCGAAGCCGATCATCGAGAACGCCCGCCAGGCAATCGCCGACGCCTGCGATGTGTGGGTGTGCGACGCGGACGGAACGGAGGAAATCGAGCGAGGGGCAACGCCGAGCGATTCGGGTTGCGATTGGTTCGAACCGAGATAGGAGATTTGAGATGAAAGTGCATGAGCTGATGAGCGAACTCGCGCAGTGCGTCGCCGGATGCGATGTGATGCTGTGCGTCGGGGCGGAGATGTACGAGGTGGATTACGCGACGTGCTGCAACCACGACGGCGCATGCTGCTTCGTGTCCGCGAAGCCCAAGCCGCAAAGCGCGAGCGACCTCATGACCGTGACCGTGGACAAGGCGCAGCTGCTCGAGGTGGCCGAGGAGCTGGGCGGCGGGGACATCTCCGTGCATGCGTTCGTCGGGCAGGAGGGCGAGCATGGGCGTGGTTAGCGTGGCGTGCGGGCTTGCCGCGTTCGCGATATTCCTCGGGCTTGCGGCGGTGTTGCTGTCATGAGCGCGCGGGGATATCGGGAGTTCCTCCGGGCGAAGCGCGAGAGCGTCGCGCCCGAGGGGTTCGAAGCTCGCGACGTCAACGAGATGCTGTTCGAGTGGCAGCGCGACATAGTGCGATGGGCGTGCAGGCGCGGAAAGGCCGCCATCTTCGCGGATTGCGGCCTTGGCAAGACCGCCATGCAGCTCGAATGGGCGCGCCAATGCGTCGAGCACACGGGCGCTCGGGCGCTGGTCATCGCCCCGCTGACCGTCGGCATGCAGACCGTCGGGGAGGCCGAGAAGTTCGGCATGAGCGCGAGGTTCGTGCGAGACGGCTCGCAGGCGGGGGAATCGGGCATCTACGTGACGAACTACGAGATGGCTTCCCACTTCGACTTCATGGACTTCGCGGCCGTGGTCCTGGACGAATCGAGCATCATCAAGGCCCACGACTCCAAGACCCGCACGGCGCTGACCGAGCAGCTGAGCATGGTCCCCTATGTTCTGTGCTGCACCGCCACGCCCGCCCCGAACGACCAGATGGAACTCGGCACGCACGCCGAAATCGTGGGCGCCATGAAGCGCGAGGAGATGCTGGCCATGTTCTTCACCCACGACGGCGGGGACACGTCGAAATGGCGGCTCAAGAACCATGCGGCTGCGGACTTCTACCGATGGATGGCCACATGGGCCGTCATGATCTCCAGCCCCGGCGATATCGGATACCCCGATGACGGATACGAGCTTCCCGCGCTAGACATCGTGACGCACACGGGCGATTCGGGATACGTCCCCGACGGCGTGCTGTTCGCCCTGCCCGAGGAGGGGTTGGCCGGCCAGCGCCGCGCCCGCAAGGCCGGGCTTGATTGGAAGGTGGAGAACCTCGCGGCCATGGTCAACGCATCGGACGAGCAATGGTGCGTATGGTGCGATTACAACGACGAATCGGCGGCTCTGGCAGGGGCCATCCCTGACGCGGTCGAGGTGCGTGGCAGCGATTCCGCCGAGAGCAAGGCGGACGCCATGACCGGGTTCGCCAAAGGCCGCTACCGCGTCATCGTGAGCAAGCCGAGCATCTGCGGGTTCGGAATGAACTGGCAGCAGTGCCACCTGATGGCGTTCTGCGGCCTGTCCTACAGCTACGAGCAGTTCTATCAGGCCGTGCGCCGCTGCTGGCGCTTCGGCCAGGGAAAGCCCGTCGAGGCCCATGTGTTCACCACCGTCCAGGAATCGTCGTCGGTGGACGCGATAAAGCGAAAAGAGGAGCAGATGCAGGAGACGAAGCGCGGCATGATCGCCGCGATGGCGGAAGAGACCGAGCGGCAGATTGCAGGCGCCGCCGAGGCGGACGTGCCCGATGCGGCCTACGCGGACGCCGAGGGCAAATGCTGGCAGATGCTTCTGGGCGATAGCGTGGAGCGCCTGGAGGAATTCCCCGATGACCTGTTCGGGCTGGCCGTGTTCAGCCCGCCGTTCGCCAGCCTCTACACCTACAGCGACAGCGAGCACGACATGGGCAACTGCAAGGACGATGCCGAGTTCTGGGAGCAGTTCGATTTCCTGATTGATGGGCTGTACCGCACGCTCATGCCCGGTCGGAGCTGCTGCATCCACTGCATGAACCTGCCGAAATCAAAGCAGCGCGATGGGATCATCGGCCTGAAGGATTTCCGCGGGGACGTCATCCGGGCGTTCGAACGCGCAGGGTTTGTCTACCACTCCGAGGTGACCATCTGGAAGAACCCGGTCACGGCCATGCAGCGCACCAAGGCTCTGGGATTGCTGCACAAGACTATCCGCAAGGATTCGTCCATGAGCCGCCAGGGCGTGCCGGATTACGTCGTGGTCATGCGCAAGCCCGGTGACAACCCCGAACCCATCAGCCACACGTCCGAGGAGTTTCCCGTTTCCCAGTGGCAGGAATGGGCATCGCCGGTGTGGATGGACATCGACCAATCCAACACGCTCAACGGCCGCAACGCCAAAGACGCGGACGATGAGCGCCACATCTGCCCGTTGCAGCTCGACGTCATCGAGCGATGCGTGGGGCTGTGGAGCAACCCGGGGGATGTGATTCTGTCCCCTTTCGGCGGCATCGGCTCGGAGGGCTACCAGTCCATCCTCATGGGGCGCGAGTACGTGGGCATCGAGCTGAAGCCCTCGTATTTCCGAGAAGCCGTCAAAAACCTGCGCGAAGCGGAGCGCAGGCGCGATGAGGTATCGATTTTCGACATGATGGAGGACGCAGATGAACATAACGATTAGCAAAGACGCGCTGGAGCAGGCGATTTCCGCTCCCGCTAAGCTGGCGCGCGCGGCGAAGGTGGACTATCTCTCGTGCATCCTGCTCGATGCGCGAGGGGACGGACTCGACGCGGCCGCGACCGACATGAACGAGTCCGTCAGGTGCTTCGCCATGGCGTTGGTCGAGGAAGAGGGATGCGCCCTGGTGCCCGCGCTCGCGCTTTCCGGCGTCGTGAAGACGCTTCCCGATAAGGCGGTCACCCTGAGGGACGGAGGGCGCGGAATCATCGTCGAGTGCGGCAAGACGGCGTTCGACCTGCCCGCTCTGGACCCGGGCAACTTCCCCGGCTTCCCCGACGTCGAGGGCGATTCGCTCGTGCTGGACTTCGCGACACTCGCGGCCATGGTGTCCGCGTGCAAGCCGTTCGCCGCGAAGAAGGACGAGGCCCGCAAGGTGTTCACGTGCGCGCGCATCGCATCGGACGGTGCCACGCTGACCATGGAATGCACGGACTCTTTCCGCGTGGGCCGGGCGTGGATGGACATCGACGGCTCGCCGTTCGAATGCTGCGCGCCCGTCGCATTCCTCGACGGCGTGCTGTCCGTCAAATGCGGCGGCAACGTGGTGCTGACGGCATCGGCGGGACAGATAAAGGCCAAGACCGATGCAGGCGTGTGGACCACGCGCACGGTGGAGGGCAAGTTCCCGAACGTCAAGCAGCTTTTCGACGGCGAGCGCATCGCGTCCGCCGCCTTCGACCTCGCATACCTTCGCAGCGCGGTCAAACGCGCCCAGGCCATCGGCAAGGGATACGTGCGGATGCAGATAGGCCCCGAATGCCTGCTCTCCCGCAACGACGAGACGGGCGCGTACGAGGAGGAGCTGGAGGCGATCGATTACGACGGAGAGTGCCATGTGGGCATGCAGGCCCAGTACCTGGCAGACGCGCTCGGAGCGGCTCCCGCCGACGAGGTGCGCATAGAGCTCATCAGCCCCGTCAAGCCCATCTACGTGACCGCAGACGGCTTCCAGGCGTGCATCATGCCCGTAAGGATGGACCGATGAGCGCGGTATACGTGGTCACCTGCGACGATGGGCCGGTGGCCGTGTTCGAGGAGCGATATGAGGCCGATTTGCTCGCGATGCGCAACTGGGACGCGAGCATGATGAGCGAGGTTTACGAAGTCGAGTACAAGGCATCGGAGGTGAGTCATGGCGCGCCGCAAGGTCAAGCATAACGACACCGTGCCGCGTGAAATCGCCGAGCTGCAGGTGGCGGCGTACCGTCACGCCTTCCAGGAGGCGGTGCGCCGCGCCAACGAGGCGATTAAGCAGCGCGACTATTACCGCAGATGCGCGATCGAGACGAAGTGCGAGCAGCTTTCCTCCGCGGGCAAGTGCCCCGGCGATATCTGCCCGCTCGCGTTCGACATGCACTGCGGGAAATGCCACGAGGCCGAGAAGAAGGCGAGGTACCTATGAGCATGAAACAGAACTCGAATCCGCCTGTGCTGCACGAATCCCGACATGAGGGCGCGTGCAAGCGGTGCGGCTCGTACGTGACCGCCACGGCATGGCGCAAAGGCGTGCCGCCCAGGGCCGCATATTGCCCGGTTTGCGGCGAGAGGATGGGCAAATGAGCGCGCCGAAGATAGCGCCCGAAGATTGGCTCGATTGGGCGGACGACAAGGCCGATGAGTTCGAGAGGCGCGGACAATGCGGCTCGTATTCGGCCGCGATGACGGCCAAGGGCTATCGCGAGCTGCGTCAGCTCATCGAAGACGGCATGGCGTGGAGGGCTAGGGGCAACCGGCGCGAGGTCGACCGCGAAGCGTTGCTCGGGTTGGCCGACGCCATGGGCGATGGCGTCTTCGCGGAATGGGCGGATGCGATTCGGAAGGCGGTGCATGCGTGATGGACGCTTCGAAGGTCCTGGCCGTCGCCGATGAAATCGAGGCGGCGGAAACCGAGGCCATGCGGGATTTCGCGCCCAGGGACGGCGTGGACCCCATCGGCGCCGCCTATGCGGCGGGAATGGTGGATGCGATCGATGGCGGATGGGCGATGCAGCTGCGCGCCGCTTGCGGCCCCGATGCCGCCAGCGACGCAAGCGCAGACCCGCGCGACGTGGCCCACATGCTCGACATGGCGGCGTTCGAAATCACGAAAACGAGCATCGCGGTAAGCGACATGCTGAGCGATTTGGCATGGTCGGTGAAAGGCGGTGACCGTGATTTGAGCGGGTTCAAGGAAAGGTGGCTGAAGTGAGCCGCCCGGCGCGCCGATGAAGAGCGAGTTTCCCGGGCAGCTCAGCCTGTTCGCCGACCCCGAGCCGGAGAGCTGCCCGCACGAGATGGGGCGTTACCGCACCAAGACCGAGTGCGGATTGGCCGGAAGGCCCATATGGACGAACTGCCGCGAGGCCGGGCACTGCGTGCTCGGCGGCGGCGTGGAGCTTCCTGCCGATGAGGAGGATGACGAAGGATGATTGCCCCGATTCAGATGGCCGTTCTGGCCGAACGTTAGGAGGATGGAATGGAGCTGAAGCCATGCCCGTTTTGCGGCGGCGAACCCCGGCTGATTCGTTTCGGCTCGTGGCGAATCGCCGAATGCCGGCATTGCGGTATCAGGACCTCGGCCATGTCGGAAGACCCGGCGAGGGATTGGAACCGCAGGATGGCCGACGTCGTGAGCGTGAAAGACGGCGATTTGCCGAAAACGGAGCCGATGCCGCAGATTCCGCGCATCAGGTACACCCACGCGAGCGGATGCGTGCACGAGGGATGGTACGCGTTCCACGAGCGCAGGCAGGTGTCCCCGATGAACGACGGATTGAGGCCCGGAGACTGCATGCATTGCATCGTGTCCGACAAGGAGGCCGATTGGAACCTGCCCCGAGATGTCCGGGTGCAGGCAATCGACCCGGACGGCGGAACGGTGGAGGTCTTGAGGAGGCTTCGATGATTATCAAGCAAGATGAGAGGTTTCAATACGCGGCTGACGCGCAACTCGATATCTGGTGCGCCGAGGATGCCGGAGAGCACGAGGACGAATCCGCGAAGCTGCTCCGCCGCCTGGTCGAACGGCTGGCCGATGATTACGGCCTGAGCAAAGCGACGGTCTCTGCTCTTGTCGCTCGCCGGGCCTTGGAAGATTACGAGTAGGGGGCTTGCCATGAGCGACATGTACGCATGTGATCTATGCGGCAAACCAACGCCGAACTTCAAGCCGTGGACATGCGGCCCCATCGCCGGGAAGCTCGGGCGTTCGTGGTGCGACGACTGCGAGAAGCGGTTCGAACGCGAACACGCATGGGAAAACGAGCAGTGGCACAAGGATGAGATCACGTGCCCCTGGTGCGGATATGTAGACACAGACAGCTGGGAGTTCGAGGGCGAATACGATGATGCGTACGAATGCCCGAGTTGCGGGAAGCCGTTCATTCTCGAGCGAATCATCGATATCACGTACACGAGCAAGCGCAGGGTCGACGATATGCCGGAGGGGTGGTGCGGCGATGAGCCGATTAGGGACGAGGAGGATGCAGATGAGTAAAGACGTATTCGTCCTCTTTCCGACTATGGGCAAAACCAGAGAGCAAAACAAGGAGATGCTTTCAGCCGTCAACGAAAGGCTTTTCAGGGACGGCTACCTGCCGACGCACAACGTCAACGGGATGGTCGACACCATCACCGAGCATAAGCTGGCGCTGTTGGAGATTAAGTCCGCTTTGCTGTATCGGATCTCCAGGGACCTCGATTCCCCGAGCAGATGCGGCAGGCTGTACCTTTGCGGCGAATGGCGTGACGACGAGGAATGCACCACGGTGCAGAGCATTGCGGTGCGCAACGGAATCGAGGTTATTTATGAGCGTTAGCGACGAGGAGTGCCGAGAGGTTGCGGCAAGGCTGCGCGATCTCGACGAGCATATTGACGGGGTGCCGCCCATGTGCTCACCGCAAGTGCACAATGCTATGGCGCTCAGCGCAATCCGCGCGGTCGTCGGCAATGGAGACATATTCCATTTGCTGGCCGACCTCATCGATAGGCCGACTGCGAAGCAAGAGCATAACGGTGCTTACTGGCGATGCGCGCATTGTGGCGCCTTTACGCGCAAAGACGCGGTGGTCAAGGATGGTCTCGGTGTGGTCCCGCTGCGGTGCTGCGGCAACTGCGGAAGGGAGTGGGAGTAGTGATTAGCGACCAGGAGCGCCGAGAGGTTGCGGCAAGGCTGGCAAGAGAAGCCCAGGCGTGGAGTGGCACGTTCCCAGATGCAGTCTGCGACCTAGGTGACGTATCGGCGGTGATGCAAGACCTATGTGTATTCGTCGGGCTTCGCGGAAAGGTGACGTGCGGATATATCTTTCTGCGTTTCGCCGAACTCATCGACAGGCCGATGACGCATATTGACGTTAACAAGCATGGACGCGCGTGCTGTGCCAACTGCGGCTGCGACCATATGTGCCTTGCTGACGACAACGCGCACTATTGCCCCCAATGCGGCGCGGAGGTGGTCAACGATGATTAGCGGGAGCGAATGCCGAGAGATCGCAGAAAGGCTGAGGCGGTTTCATCGGCAAGACGGCGAATCGCAGCTGGATTTCATCGCACATATGGTTTACGACAAGAAGCGGCTGAACGTGGCCGACTACAGCAACCTGCCGTCGCGTTTGGCCGACCTCATCGACAGGCCGACGTGCCGAAACGTCTACGACTGGCACGAGATGGGAGCCTGCGACAACGGCTTCGAATGCAGCGAGTGCGGCAACCGCGTCGAGGATTACGAGGGCTACCGCATCAAGGGGACGTTCAATTGCTGCCCGAAGTGCGGGCGAGAGGTTGTGCGCGAATGAGCGCCGCAGGATGGTTCATCGCCGGGTGCTTCTTCGGCGGAATTGCCGTATCGCTCGCGTTCTTCGCATGGGCGTGCGCCGCCGCAGGAGCGTGCGAAGACGAACGCAATGAAGGGAGGTAGCCATATGGGAGCGACGGTATATAGCAGCTGGTATCGCGCAACGTGCCAAAACGGGAGCTCTGTGGTGATTGACCTGTCGCGCATAGAGGCGGTTCATCTCGAAACGCGATCCGTGGAGATGTTCAGCGGGAGGTGCTGGCATCTTTCCGATCCGGATTTTACTCGGCTGTACAAGCTTCTCACCGGCTGCGAGCCGGAAGCGAAGGAAAGCGAAGGTGACTGATTGACCGATTACAACGAATCCGAGGTTCGCCGCTACCTGCAATCCTATCAGCGCGCGACGCGCAACATCGAGAGCCTCATCGCCGAGAAGGAGCGCATCGAATCCCAGGTGTACTCCATCACGGCATCGACCGGCGGCGAAGGCGGCGGCGGAAACTCGGCCGTCGGAGACAAGATGGCCGAAGGCGTGGCCAGGCTGTGCGACATATCGGAGCGCATACCGGAGGAGATAGCCGAATGGGAGCGCGCCAGGGCGGAGGTCCGAAGGGTCATCAACCGAGTGGGCCAGGCGAACGACATCTGGGGCCAATGTCTCCATTACCGATACATAGACGGCAAAGGGGCGGTGAACACCGCTCACGACATGGGATACTCCGAGAGCAACGAGCGTTACATCCACCGAAACGCGCTCAGGTGCGCATGGCGGTTCATGTAGCCGATTCGGTAACTTAATCGCATTTAATCGGGGGTAAGCTGTTATCTTGTACACGTCGAGAAAGCGACAAGAGCGGTCGGTGCAAACTCGTGGGACGCTCGAGTAGCGGGTTCGACATAGACAGCAATGCGTAAGCAGCAGGAAAGCCGTCGGCGCCGTCAGTGGCACCGGCGGCTTTCCTGTTCCATGCCGTCATCCCAAAGGCGCGTATATAGTATACTAATCGCAGCCGAGAGGGGGTGATTCTATGGCAACGGCGGCTCAGACGAAAGCCACGGTGAAGTACATCAAGAACCATATGCGAACGTTCGTTTGCAGGTGCAACAACGAGACGGACAAGGACGTCATCGAGTACCTGGAGAACTGCGGCAACGTGAACGCCGAGATCAAGCGGCTGATTCGGAAAGAAATCCAAAAACCTATGTAGTTTACTATATACTTGCTGATGGCTATATAGTATAATATAGACACCGGCAAGGGAAAGGCCCGAGCCATGGACGAAAGGCAAGAAGAGATGAACAACCAAGAGTTCGAAACCTTCAAGAGGATGCTGGTGCTGCACCTCGAAGAGCTGAAGGGCCTGGAGGGAGACGCGGAAGCCTGGAAGCGAAAGCTCGACACCATCATCGAGACGCTGAAGGATTAAACGAACAAGGCCGGGGAGAAATCCCCGGCCCCGCAAACAAGCAAGCACATAGTACCACGGGAAGCCCTGCGAAAGCGGGGCTTTTCTTATGCCCTGAAACGAGGTGAGCTAAACGCACGTGCCGACTGACAGGCCGCTCGCGTCATGGATACGCGAGCTGGAGAGCCAAGGGAAGCTGTACGCGTTCTACAAGACGCCGGAATGGCGCGCCCTCAAGGCGCAGGTTATGCGCGATCACGGCAACGAGTGCGAGGCGTGCGCCGCCAAGGGCAAGTACACGCGAGCCGACACGGTGCATCACGAGAAGGAGGTGCGCAAGTTCCCGGGGCTGGCGCTCACCCGATGGGTGCAAGGCCCCGACGGCACGCGGCGAGAGGTGCTGCACCCTCTGTGCAACCGATGCCACAACGAAGCGCACGACAGATGCAACGGAGAGCGTCGGAGCGCGAAGAAAAACAGACGGAAAGACGTGACGGCCGAACGGTGGGACTGAGCATGCGGCACGGTGCGAGGAGAAGCCGAAAGCGGCATACCCCCCGCCCCCCATAGCCCCCTTTTAAGGGAGGGGAAGGCAACGGGGGTGGAAACCCGACAGGCTGACTTTTTCTCCGTTTTTGGGAAAAATCGATAGGAGGTGGGGCCGTTGGCAGGACGTCATAAGCAGCCCGTTGATGTGATCGTGGCGCGCGGGAAATCGCATCTGACGCGAGCCGAGAAGGAGCGCCGCAAAGCCGAGGAAGCGACCATACCGCCGCACCTTCGCGCGGTGCAGGCCCCCGAGTACCTCAGCGAGTGGCCCGATTTGGTCGATGCGTTCTACCGCTACGCCGAGATGCTCCGCGACATCATGCCTGAGCAGTTCGGCCAGCCGGATGCCGATTTGCTCGCTCGGTATCTGGTATCAGAACGTTTGTTTGAATCGTTTACGAGTAAGTTGGTGAAGCTAGATGATGTTGACGGTATCAAAAGCCTGCAGGTTGCCCAGGATAAGGCGTTCAAGCAGGCTCATACGAGCGCGTCCGCCCTAGGTCTTACGGTAACATCGCGCTGCAGGCTTGTCGTCCCTTCCGGCGGTGAAGACGATGACGAGAGCGAATTCTAGCCGCGCCGTCAAGCGCAAGCGCATCACCTGCCCCGAGATAAGCGAATACATGCGCATGGTCGAGACCGGAAAGGTCCCGGCATGCAAGGAGCAGCATCAGCTGATGGCCTATCTGCGCAATGTGTTCGCCAACGAGCGGCTCATAATCGACTACGAGCGCATCGAAGGGTACCGATCGTACGAGAAATACTTCCCGTTCGACCTGTTTCCGTGGGAGTGGTTCGCCTTCACGCTGTTCATGTGCGTCTTCAAGGCGGACGGCACTCCTCGATGGTCGCAGGAGCTTGTCTACATGGGGCGCGGCGGCGGCAAGAACGGGTATGACTCGTTCGTTGCTTTCTGCGCGCTCACCAAGGTCAACGGCATCCGGGATTACGACGTCGACATATGCGCAAACTCGGAGGAGCAAGCCAAGACGTCGTTCACAGACGTGTGGAACATCCTGGAGAACACCGGCAAGCGCGCGAAGTTCCAGAAGGGCTTCAAGTGGAACCTCGAGCACATCACATGCCGCTCGACGAACTCGACTCTCAAGTACCGAACAGATAACCCGAAGTCGAAGGACGGCCTGCGTTCAGGCATGGTCATCTTCGACGAGGTGCATGCCTATCAAGACTGGCGAAACATCAAGGTCTTCACGACCGGCCTGGGCAAGAAGCCGCATCCGCGCCGCCTCTACACCACCACGGACGGCGATGTTCGCGACGGCGTGCTCGACAATCTGCTCGAAAAGGCTCGGCGCATCCTGGCGGGCGAGATGCCGGACAACGGCTTCTTGCCGCTTATCTGGAAGCTGGACGCCGCCGAAGAGGTGCACGACAAGGCCATGTGGCCCAAAGCATGCCCTTCTTTGCCGTACCTTCCCGTGCTCATGCAGCAAATCGAGGAGGAATACGCCGATTTCCTGGTAAATCCGGCCGGAAACGCCGACTTCATGACGAAGCGAATGAATCTGCCGTCCGGAAACCCTGATTACCAGGTGACCGACTACGAGAACCTGAGAACCGCAAGCCGCGCGCTTCCCGATCTTCGCGGCATGCCGTGCGTGTTCGGCATCGACTTCGCGAAGACGCAAGACTTCGTGGCGGCGGCGCTTTTGTTCCGCCGAAACGGAGAGTACATGGCGATGCATCATTCGTGGGTATGCAAACGGTCAAACGACCTGCCGCGCATCCGCGCCCCGCTCGACGAGTGGGAGCAGATGGGGATTCTGGAGTACGTGGACGATGTGGAGATACATCCATCGCTTGTGTGCGATTGGATTTACGAGCAGATGGCCGATTACGACGTGCTGGGCGGAGCAATCGACTTTTACCGTCACACCACGTTCATGAGGGCGCTTGGCGAAATCGGGTTTTCCGCCAAGGAGAAGACCGTGAAGCTGGCGCGTCCGTCCGATTTGATGCAGGTGCAGCCCGTCATCAACTCGGCGTTTCTCAACGGCACCATAGCCTGGGGCGAAGACCCCATGATGCGCTGGTACACCAACAACGTGAAGCTGGTCGCATCGGCTCACGGCAACTACAGCTACGAGAAAATCGAGCCAAAATCCAGGAAAACGGACGGGTTCATGGCGCTTGCCGCCGCCTTCACGGTGGCCGACCAGCTGCCCGAAACCTCCGAGATAGAGTTCATGGCACCCCTGACGTTCTAAGAAAGGAGGTGATGCCGTGGGACTGTTAGAGTTTTTGAGCCTGCGCGTGAAAACGCCGGAGATGAAGCCCGCCGCAGGCGGCGGGGGAGTGGTTTCGGCGGATGTTGCCGCTGCCGCCTACTTCAAGCTGTGCGCGTTGGAAACGGCGATATCGTACAAGGCGAACGCCATAGCCATGTGCACCATACGCGTGTACGAGCACGGCAAAGAGGCCCGAAACGAGCTATGGTACCGGCTCAACTACGACCCTAACCCAAACCAATCGGCCAGCCAGTTTTGGAACTATTTCATGGAGCGGCTTTGCCGCACCGGCGAGGCGCTCGTGGTTCCCATCAGGGGGCGATTCTACGTTGCAGACGGGTTCACGCAGCAGGAACGACAGCTGGGAAACAACCTTTTCACGAACATATCCGTCGAAAGATACAGCTACGGCAAGCAGTTCTCGGCAAACAACTGCATGTACTTCAAGCTGAACGACCGCAACATATCCAGCTACGTCGAACAGACGCTCGACCAGTACGCTCAGATGATGGGCCAGGCGATGACGGCGTACCGCAACACGTGCGGCCAGAAGTACAAGGTATCCATCGACCGCGCGCCGACCGGCACCAGGGCCGATGAGGGCGATTTGCAGGAAATGCTCAAAGCCAACCTGAAAACGTTCATCGGCAACGCAAACAGCGTGTACATGGAGACGAAGGGCCAGCGCCTGGAGCCTGTGAAGATCGAGAACAAGACGGAACCCGCAGACATCACTGAGCTTCGCAAGGAGATTTACGATGCGTGCGCCGTGGCGTTCAAAATCCCGAAGTCCATCATGTACGGCGATATGACCAACATGGGCGATCTGGTGAACACCATGCTCACGTTCTCTGTAGACCCCGAGGCGCAGATGCTCTCCGATGAGATGACGCGCAAGAACTATTCGCTCTCCGAGGTGTGCCAGGGGAGCCGCGTCAAGGTCGACACGTCCACCATCAAGCACATAGATATCTTCGACGCCGCGCCTGCCGTCATGAACCTGGTATCGAGCGGCGTTCTAACCATCGACGATGTGCTTGAGGCCCTGGGCCGCGAACGCGTCAACGATGAGACGACGTCCTCCCGGATGATGACCAAGAATCTGGGCGCTATAGAGGACGTGCTAAGGCAATTGCAGCAGCAAGGAGGTGATAACAAATGACGATGAAGAAGTATTTTCAGCTGGTGCAGGACGGCGATATCGCCGACCTGGACATCTACGGCGATATCGCCGAGAAGTGGTGGGCCGATGACGGGCGCACCGATTCGCGCAGCCTGTCCAAGCAGCTTGAGGAGCTTGGCGAAGTTAGTCAAATCAACGTGCACATCAACAGCTACGGCGGCGAGGTGGCCGAAGGTTTGGCGATTTACAACGCGTTGCGCCGCCACAGCGCCAAAATCCGCACCACGTGCGATGGATTCGCTTGCTCCATCGCTTCGGTGGTGTTCATGGCAGGTGACGAGCGCGCGATGTCGGATGCGTCCCTGCTGATGATCCATAACGCATGGACATCCGCGTACGGCGCGAACGCCGCCGATTTGCGCAAGCTGGCCGACGATATGGACACCATCACGCAGGCCAGCAAAAACGCCTACATGAGCCGCGTTTCCATCGATGAAGAGAAGCTGTCAGAGCTGATGGACGCCGAAAGCTGGATTTTGCCGGCCGATGCGGTCGAAATGGGATTCGCCACGGAAATCGAGGATTTCGGCAGTGCGGATGCGCCTTCCCAGTGCGCCAGGGCGGCGCTCGTTGGCATGGTCCAAAACGAAATCGCCCCGGCGCGCGCTGCGCAGCAGGGCGAGCCGGTTGCGGCATCGGAGCCGGAACCAGAACCAGAGCCGGAGCCAGAGCCGGAACCTGGGCAGCAAGCAGGCCAGGAATCCGAGCCTGCGCCAGAGCCTAAACAGAACAGAGGCGCGTTCAAGCAGTCCGAGGGGCTGCTTAATTTCTTGCAGGTCGTAGCGAGACGCGAAGCGAAAACCGACCGCGAATAACGAACAGGAGAAAACGAATAATGAGCCTTTTGACCGCTAACAGCGCAGCGGCTAAGATGACCGCTGCCTTGAAGTCCGATGACGAGCAGGTGATGACCGAGGCATGGGAGGCTTTCCAAGAGGAGACCGCCGAATCCATCCGCGCCGATTACAAGCTGTTCCAGAAGACCCAGGACGATTCCGTTTTGGCGCAGCGCGGCTATCGCGTGCTGACCTCCGCCGAGCAGGCATGGTATAAAAACGTGTCCTCCGCACTCAAGTCCTCAACGACCAAGCAGGCGTTCATCGACATCCTCAAGCATGAGGACAAGGACGACCTGATGCCGGAGACCATCATCGACGATGTGCTCCGCTACCTCGTCGAGACGCGCCCGCTGCTGAGCAAGATTCGCTTTCAGAACGCTGGCTTCTCCACGAAATGGATTATCAACGACAACTCCGTACAGCGCGGCGGCTGGGGCGAAATCGATGCCAAGATTATCAGTGAAATCAAGGGCAGCTTGAAGGTCATCGACATCAAGCAGGCGAAGTATTCCGCGTTCTGCATTGTCCCTCTTGACATTTTGGACATGGGGCCGCAGTTCTTGGATGCCTTTGTCCGCGCGACCATGGCCGAAGCGTTGGGCCTTGGTCTTGAGGAAGCCATCGTCAAGGGCACCGGCATCAGCATGCCCGTCGGCATGATGAAGAATCCTAACGGCGCCTTCGAGCAGTCTACCGGCTACCCCGACAAGACCGCCGTCAAGGTCACCTCCTTCGCCCCCGCCGAGTACGGCCCCCTGGTTGCCAGGGTCGCGACCACCGAGAAGGGCAAGCAGCGCACCTTCAGCGAGGTCGTTTTGCTGTGCTGCATGAAGGATTACCTCACCAAGGTCATGCCCGCAACCACGGTGCTCTCCGCCAACGGCCAGGGTTACGTGAACAACCTGTTCCCGTTCCCAACGGAGCCGCTTGTTTGCAATGCGGTGCCGGAGGGCAAGGCCGTTTTGGGCATCGCCGAGGATTACACCCTGGCGGTGGGCGGCTCCCGCAACGGCAACATCGAGTTCGATGACTCCATCGGCTTCTTGGACGACACGCGCACGTTCAAGCTGGTCCAGCACGCCGCCGGTCGCGCCTATGACAACACCTCCTTCATCGTGCTCGACATTTCCGCGCTTGACCCGGCTTATATCACCGTCAAAAACGTAGATGCGGTGGCAACGCAGGCCGACGGCGGCGAGCAGCTGCCCGTGGCGTAGGGGATGTGAGCGGGTATGGGCCTGGCCGAGCAGGTAAGGCGAAAGCTGCGCATCACGTACAGCGACCCGGACACCGATGAGCGCGTCGATGACATCATGGAGCAGGCCGATGCGGACTTGCGCGGCCTGCTCGGCATAGACGACGACGGCTTCAGCTTCGAGCAGCCGGGCACGGAGCAGGTTCTGTTTCTCGCCTACTGCTTTTACGAATGGAACGATGCGCTGGACGATTTCGGAGCGAACTACGCAACGAAGATAGCCCAGTGCCGAGATAGATGGCTGGTGAAACAGTATGTTGAAGAAGAACAGGCCGCTTCCCAGCTATAGCGACGGCGTTGCGGCGTTCTACGCGGAAAAACAGCGCGCCTCGTCGTTTGCGGCGAAGGTGAACGCCGCCACCCTGGACGATCTCGAATTCCTGGTGAAGCTGTGCTATGCCGAATCGTCCGTGCGCGCGCAGGATTACGAGTTCGCCGAACAGGTGGGCTTCAGCGTGTCCGCGAAGCTGCGCACGCATCTGCACCCTGACGTGAAGCCGGGGTGCAAGGCCGTCATAGGCCCCAACATCTACACGGTGCGCCATGTAGACACGTCCAAAACGGAGATGTTCATCTATCTGGAAGGGGGCGCTCCCTTTGGCAACGCTTGACGATATCCAGGCCGCGCTCGAGAGCATCGACGATGCCGTTTACTACGGCGTGGCATCCAAGGTCGAGGAAACAGACCCCTGGAACTACACGGTATTCTCTCGCGACAACACCAGCACCAAAGAGAACCTGACGGGCTATTCCGAGCGGTTTCTGGTGGCCGTCGTTCGCGAGAATTACGTGCCCGAGGGCATGTATCTAGACGTTATCGAGGCTATGGCGAAGATACCGGGCATGAAGCTAGACCGCTCGCGCGATATCGAGTATCTGTACACCGCCAAGCCCGGCACGCGCGACGTGGTGGAGATGATGAGCGTCTACTTCACGAAAGGCCGCAAATCATGAGTGGCAACGTGAGTCTGAGCGCGAGAGAGTTCGATAGGCTCATGGCAGCGGCTCAAGCCTATCCGGAAAACGCAGAGAAGGCCATCAACGACGTCCTGCACAAGCAGGCGGGGCCGCTTATCAGCCAGCGGATAAACCCGCTGATACACCCGTCAGGGCGCACGTTCAAAGGGCACCGCGCATCGGCGGTCGCGTCCGACTGGCCCCGTTACGACATCGACGAGAACCTGGCCGTGTCCGTGGGGACGAAAAGGCGCTGGCGCTACCTCTATTTCCCGGATGACGGCTCGAACACGAAAAACCATGCGGGAGGCCAGCACTTCTTCCTGCGCGGCGCGCAAGCCGCATCCCCCGAAATCGTGCAAAAGTGCATAGACGCAATGACAAGAGAATGGAGCGAATGATATGGCTGCAATCGAGCAGACCGTGTTCTCCGAGTACGAGGTGCGCGCGATGTACGCCACCGTAGGCTCGGACACGTGCGAGGTTAAGTGCATCGGCTCTCTGGAGGAATCCACCGATGTGATCACCACCAGCAAGAAATGCCGAGGTGTGGTCGTGAAGAAGCGCACGCGCGGGACGGGCAACGGCACCCTGAAGGTGTCGCTGCATATCCCGTGGAAGCTGTACATGACCCTCATGGGCATGGATTCCGATATGTTGGCCGATGGAGTGTACGGCTATGGCCGCAACTCAATCCACCCGGAATTCAGCTTGACCGCCGACGTATTCGATGAGGATGACGTCGAGAAGTTCAAGGCGTGGCCGAAGTGCGTCATGAACGCAGGCCCGGCAAACAAGGTCGAGAACGGCTCCGAAGAGGTTGCCGAGGTCGAAGCCGAAATCGCGTTCGCGCCCGATGACAACGGCTTCGGCCACTACGAAGCACTGTCGGCCGGCCTTGCCGAGAACATCAAGAGCAAATGGCTGACCTCGTTCACGCCGGATTTGGTCAAGAAGGTGATGGCGTGATGGCGGCCGAGAAGTTCAAGGTCGAGGTTCTCTGCTCGTTCATCGACAAGTACAGCAAGCGCACGAAGCATGCGGGCGAGATCATCGAAATCACGCGCAAACGCATCGACGAAATCATGGCCGTCGACCCTTCGCTTATCCGAGAGGTCGAGCCGCAGCAGTAGCAAAAGCGGGGCTTCCGGCCCCGCTTTCCATTTGAAAGGAACGATATGCCGAACAACAACGCCCAGCTGGGCGCATCTTCTGAAATCGAGATGGCCAACGGTACCACCGTGCCGCTCCTTATCACCTGGGGCCTGCTTCTTCGCATGAGCGCATTGGACAAGGACCTGTACAAGCGATTCAGCAAGCTGGTCACCACCGGCTTCGCGAAAGACGTCCTGAGCGCGGTAACCATCGTGTATTGCGGCTACCTGTGCGCATATGTGTCGGAGAACGGCGGCACGGACGGGAGCCTGACGGAGGACGAGTTCACAGCAAACCTGCCCAACGACATCAACGTCATCACCAATGCGGCCATGGAGCTGATCGCCCCAAAAGCAGCCAAGGCTTTCAAAGAGCGTTCGAAAGCCGAGCAAGACAGCTAAGGGGCGGCAAACGCGGCGGCGCCCGCAAGACCCGCGCCCCGGACTTCCCGATAGAGGACGCCGCCGATGCCTACACGCTCTACGTTCTGATTCTCGGCATCAGCGAGCAGGTGTTTTTGAACGCGAGCTTGCCGTTCCTGGCATCCGTTGTCGCGAACAAGCAGGCGTACGACGAATGGGATAACGCCGTCTGCGAGTCAATCAGGGAGGAGGTCAGATGATTGGCTAAATCGAAGAACGAGGTCGAAATCAGGTTTTCGGCGAACACCGATGAATTCAGGGCGGAGATGAAGTCGGCCAACGCGGCCATGACGCAGCTGCGCGGCGAGCTGAAGTTGAACGCCGCGCAGATGAAGAACACGGGCACGAGCATAGACGGGCTTACCGCGAAGCAGAAGATCCTGCAGCAGCAAGACGAAACGCTCAAGCAGAAGATAGCGGCAATAACCGCGCAGCTCGAGCGTTCCAATGCCGCCTTCGGCGAGAACTCCGCCGAATCCCAGCGGCTCACCAACCAGCTGAACGCCGCCCGCACGGCGCAGGAGAAGGTGCGCAGCCAGATAACGCAGACCAACCAGGCCATAGAGCAGCAGCGCGCCGCGCAGTCTCAGGCGCAGTCGGCGTATTCCCAGCTGACCCAGACCATAAGCCAGCAGCAGGCGAAGCTGACTGCGCTGCAGCGCGAATACGCCAGCGCGGTGATAGCGAAGGGGAAGGACTCGACCGAGGCCAAGCAGCTCGAAGGCAAGATTCGCTCGCTCAACACCGAGCTATCCCAGAACAAGGCGAAGATGAACGAGGCCGAAACCGCCGCGCGGAGCCTTGCCAGCGAAGAGCGAGACCTGGGAAACGCCGCCGAGAGGGCCGGTGACGGATTCACGGTCGCGAAGGGCATCATAAGCAACTTCGCGACCGATGCGCTCATGACGGGCGCGCAGAAGACCAAGGAGCTGGCGGGGGATATCGTCGAGCTTGGCAGCACGTTCGAATCGTCTCTGTCCAAGGTTGCCGCGCTTTCCGGCGCGTCGGCCGACCAGATGGCGCAACTCGAAGCGAAGGCTCGCGAGCTTGGCAGCAGCACGAACTTCACAGCGTCCCAAGTGGCGGATGCGTTCGGTTACATGGCCCTCGCCGGTTGGGATACGCAGCAGTCGCTTGACGGCATCGCGGGCGTTTTGACGCTCGCGCAGGCCGGCGAGATGGACCTGGCAGCGGCCTCCGACCTGCTGACCGACTACCTATCGGCGTTTGGCCTGCAAGCGAGCGATTCGGCCATGATGGCGGATGTGCTGGCATATGCCCAGGGCCACGCTAACACGAACACCGAGCAGTTAGGGCAGGCGTTCAAGAACTGCGCCGCCAACTGCAACGCGGCGGGAATGGACGTGCAGACAACTACGGCGTTTATCTCCGAGCTTTCCAACCAGGGCCTTAAAGGCTCCGAAGCCGGCACCGCGCTAACGGCGGTCATGCGCGACATGACCTCGCAGATGGAGGACGGCCAGATTGCCATCGGCGATACATCGGTGGCGGTCATGGACGCGAGCGGCAACTACCGCGACATGGTGGACATCGTGCAGGACATCGAATCCGCCACCGACGGCATGGGCGATGCCCAGAAGGCGAGCGCCCTGCAGTCGACGTTCACGGCCGACTCCATCAAGGGACTCAACCTCATCCTCAACGCCGGAGCGGGTTCTGTTGGCGATTTCCGCAACCAGCTATACGGGGCCAACGGCGCGGCCCAGGACATGGCGAGCACCATGACCGACAACCTCAACGGCGATTTGGCTACAATGCAATCGGCGTTCGAGGAAACGGGGCTGAAGGTTTACGACAAGTTTCAGGAGCCTTTACGTGGCGCCGTCCAGTTCGTGACCGGCACGGTCGTTCCCGGCATCACGTGGCTTATCGAGAACTTCGACCAGATAGCGCCGGTGCTCGGTGCGGCGGGCGCGGCCATCGCGGCGTTCGCGATCGTGGCTAACATCCAAAGCGTGGTGTCCGGCGTAACAGGGGCGGTCGGCGCGCTAGGCTCTGGGATTTCCTTCTTGTCATCGCCGATAGGCATCGCAGCATTGGCGATAGCCGCATTGGTTGCCATCTTGATTTACCTCTGGAACACGAACGAGCAGTTTCGCGAAGTGGTGACCAACGTATGGAACTTCGCGAGCGCGACCATAGGCCAGGCGGTCGAAGCGGCATCGCCTTACATCTCGATGCTGGTATCGTTCTTCCTCGATTATCTCTTGCCTGCGCTCGCATCCCTTGCCGAGGGATTCGGTATGGCGTTTGCAAGCATCGTCGAGGGGGCCATAGGATTCGCGGCTTCGCTCCTCCAGATTATCCAGGGAGGCATGGAGGTCGTGCAGGGCGTCATCGACTTGGTGATGGGCGCCATCATCGGCATCTTCACCGGCGATTGGTCTTTGGCCCAGCAGGGCACGCAGGAAATCCTAAACGGTCTATCTAATATCGTCATAGGCATATTGAACGGCATGTTTGCCGCCGTCGGCGGCGTGCTGAACGCCATCGCATCGACGTTCTCCGGCGTGTTCAATTCCGTGTTGTCCGTCGTCTCCGGCATATTCTCCGGGATTGCCGACGCGATCGGCGAGAAGATGGGCAACGCTCGCGACACGGTTTCAGGCGTAATCGATGCAATCAAGGGCTTTTTCAGCTTTCGCGTCTCGTGGCCGCACATCCCGTTGCCGCACATCACATACAGCCTGATTAACGTGCCCCTGCTTGGAGATATCCCCGACCCTCAGACTATCAGCGTCGAATGGTACGCGAAAGGCGCCGTGCTGAAGCGTCCAACCTTGTTCGGATTCAACGGCGGGCGCGCCATGGTTGGCGGTGAAGCGGGTCCGGAGGCGATAGCGCCGGTGTCCACGCTCGTCGACTATGTGCAGACGGCGGCGGAGCGCGCCCAGCTGCGCGGGACCGGCGCCATCGTTGACGCGATCGAGAGGCTGGCCAAACGGAAGACCGTGCTCAACCTCGATGGGCGCGCCATCGCCGAGGGCACGGCATCCGCCCGCGATAGCGTGGACGGGACGCGCCAGACGTTCGTAGACAGGGGGCTTGCTGTATGAGCGGATTCGAAATCGACGGCGTGCACACATGGCGCGATTTGGGGCTGTGCTGCGCGAGCCGCAGCATAAGTCCGCCCGTCAAGAAAACGGCAGTGAAGTCCGTTCCCTATATGGACGGCCAGCTCGATTTCTCGCAGTTGGGAGGGCGCGCGTACTTCGAGGCACGTACCCTCTCGTTCGCGTTCGACCTCATGGCCGACACGCCGCAGGATTTGGAGCGGCAGGTCACCGGCCTGCGCGAGTTCTGCGCATTTGCGTTCGACGTTGACATCTACGACGACGATGCGCCGTATTTCCACTATCACGGGTCGTTTTCGGAGATGGAGGAAAGCTCGGACGAATACGGGCTTTCCTCCGAGGTCACCGTTTCTTTCGTCGTCGACCCCTATAAGGTGTCGAACGACTGGTGCGAGCAGCCGGTGAATGCCGGCGTAAACACCGTTCGCAACGATGGAGCATGGGCGAGGCTCACGGTGGTCCCGTCCGGCACGGTAACCATACAGACAGGCTCGCTCAATCAGACGTTCTCGGGCGAGACGGTATCCGACATCCCTCTCGAGCACGGGGACAACCGGATAACGGTCACCGGCGGCTCGGCGGTGCTGAAGTGGCGCGAAAGGAGGTTGTGATGTGTATCTGATAACGGTTTACAACTCCGGGCATCCGACCGTCGTTCACGGCGATTACGCGCACGTGGCCGACTGCCAGATTGCCAAGGAGGTGAACGCCACCGATTCCATGACGTTCACGATCTACCCCGGGAACCCCGGATACGATGCGCTTGTGGAGTTCGCCACAATCATCGAGTGCATCGACGTCAGCACGGGTGATGCCGTGTTCCAGGGGCGCGTGCTTTCGGCAGGCGCGTCCATGGACCCGGACGGCGCTGCGTACAAAAGCGTCACATGCGAGGGGCTTCGCGGATACTTGAACGATTCCGTGCAGCCATACACCGAGGAAAAGACGTGGGCGGGCGATACGTCTCGCAACGGCCTGCAAGAATTCATCGACTATCTGCTGGCAAACCACAACGCACATGTGCCAAAGGAAAAGCGCATCTATCGCGGCAACGTCACCGTGCAGACGTTCAAGACGACGGAGAACGTCACCAAGGGAACGAACTTCGAGCGCACCTTCGACATCATCAAGGAAAAGCTGATAGACGTTTTCGGCGGCGAGTCCCAGGTGCGCTACGGCGATGACGGCAAGCTGTACTTCGATTACATGGAAAAGCTCGGCGATGAGCACTTCGAGCGCATCAGCATAGGCCGCAACATCGAATCGGCTCAGCGCGAGCTGAAGCCCGATCAGCTCATCACTCGTCTCTACCCGCGAGGTGCGAAGCTGACGAGAACCGAGACCGACGACAAAGGGACCGAGCGCGAGGTGGAGACCGAAGACCGCCTGGGCATCGAAATCGTGAACGCCGGCAAACCCTACATAGACGATGATGATGCGGTGAAGCTGTACGGCATCATCGAGGGCACCAACGAATGGGACGATGTGACCGAGCCTGCGAACCTCAAGGACAAAGGCGAGCGGTGGCTCAAGCAAAACAACCAGCTTCCGGTATCGACCACGATAACCGGATACGACTTATCGCTTCTGGGATATGATGCGCACCGTATCCGGATTCACGGATGGTACCCATGCTATAACCCGCTGATTGGGCTTGATGAGCGGCTTGAGGTCGTGAAGCAGACTATCAACGTAAGCGAACCGGCCGAGTCGACGTGGGAATTCGGCGAGACGAAGGCCACGCATTCGGCTATAGTCTCATCGCTTGGCGGACTTGCCGGCGCGCTTGAATATGTGCGCTCGCAGACCAAAACCAACGTGGCCAACATCGCATATTACGTGCGCTACACCGAGGCCGCCATCAAGGTTGCCGAGGATTCCATCACGTCCACGGTAAGCGAACGCCTCGATAACTTCGGCGGCGATAAGGGAATCACCATCGAGAGCAAGATTTCCGACATCGTGCAGACCGCCGAAAAAATCGAGGAGGCGGTTTACTACAAAGGGCCTGATGGCGTGAGCAAATCGCGCATCGAGCAGCTTTCCGATTCGCTGAAATCGACTATCGAGCAAGGTTATCCGTATACCGATGAAGACGGCAACGTTACCTATGTGACCACCGCCATATCCGACATCAAGCAGACCGCAGAGGGAATAACGCTTTCGGTCGAGCAGCTGGAGCAAGGGTACGGCACCTGCACCACGGCGGCTGCCACAGCTGCAAAGCTGGTGAGCATCGATGGCTTTAAGCGGTTGTACAAGGGCGCCACCGTCTGCGTTAAGTTCTCATACGCCAATACCGCAAGCTCCCCGACGCTTAACGTGAGCGACACCGGCGCGAAGTATATGCGCGTGAACGGCGCTCTTATGACCAAGGATTATTGGTGGGGCGCGGGCGATGTTGCAACGCTTGTGTGCGACGGCAGCTATTGGAACGTCTCAGACGCCGGAGCGAAATCGAAGATCAAGCAGCTTGCGAACAGCATCTCGCTCGAGGTTTCCGGCAAGCTGGGAGGCACCGCATCAATCGTGATGAGCGTCGACGGAGCCAAGCAGGAACAGACTATCGATATGAGCGGCGTTCGCGAGGCGTTCAAGAACGATACGAGCGCAATCACCATCAGCGCAGGTGCGGTGACGTTCAACAGCAATACGTTCGTCGTCAATTCAACTTACTTCAAGGTCACGAAGACCGGTGTGATAACGGCAACGAGCGGCACCATCGGCGGGTTCACCATCGTGCAAAGCAGCATCAGATACGGCAAGAGCAGCCTGATTGACAACACATACGGCGTCTATGTCGGCACGGACGGCATCAGCGTCGGAAGCGGAACGGCATACGCCGCGCTCGCGGGAGGCTATCTTCGCGGCGGAAACTCAAACGATATCACGGGGTACGTTGGATTCAACAACTATTGGACGGATACGGGCAAATACGGCGCCCGTCTCGCCGGGCGCGGGTGCCTCGCTCTCCTCACGGATGGCCCGTTTGGAATCGGCTCGTATTATTCGTATGGCAATAGCGCCACCATCACCGTCGGCCAAAGCAAGACGATTACGTTCGGCACCAGCCTGAGCATGAATTTCACGTTCAGCAAGCTGTACAACGTGCAATGCACCAATGGGCAATACTACCCGGAAATCGAGTACATCAGCGGCTATAACTGGAACCTTAATCGTTCCTCGGTAACGTTCACAAAAGGACTCATGACAACTGCATAAGGAGGTCAAATGCTTTACATCGCGCGAAAAGACGGCGTGCAGTTCTACGCGCAGCCGGATTCAATCGAGCGCCTGGCAAACGACGGATACGACATTCTGAGGCTCGTCGAAGAGCCGGTAGGAGACGTTTCGGCCGAGGCGCAGTCGGCGGTCGATGCCATCTGCGGTTCGTTCCAAGCCCCCGAGCCTGAGGCGGTGAAGCTCAATGGGTAAAGCGTTCAAGAACATCGAGATGGAGCAGATGATCTCGCAGCTCGAACCGCTCTTGGGCCGCAACGACCTGATTGGGTACGCGGCCGCGCGCAACACCCGCATCCTCATGGATGAGACGACCGAGTACCGCGACCTGCGCCATGATTTGGTCATGGAATACGGAACGCCCGAAAAGGGAGATGATGGAAACGAGACCGGCCGCTATGAGCTGCGATTCGATTCGCCGAACTGGCCGGCATACGAAAAAGAGATCACGGAATGGGCGATGCTCGAGCACGAGCCTGATGTCTATAAGATTCCCGCCAAGTCCGCTATCGGCCAGCTGACCGGGAAAGAAATGCTCGATTTGGAGTGGATGCTGGAGTTCGAAGATGAAGACGCATAACGTTACCGTTGCCGAGCGCGTCATCAACCATCCCCACAACGAGCGGGCAATCGCCCGAAACGTCAAGGCCGATACGCTCCATGCCGAGTTCGACGACGAGTGGAAAGGCGCGAATTCCTGGATTGCCGTTTTCTCTAACGGCGGCACGGTAAAGCGCATTTCCATGACCGTAACGAACGGCGCTGCCACGGTCACCATCCCATGGGAGTGCTTGGAGCGGCCTGGCGCGCTCTATGTATCGTTCGTCGGCTACCTTTCCGGCAATGCGCGCATCGTCACGCAGAAGATGGCGCGGCCTTTTCTGGTGGTTGAGAGCGGCGAGGTCGATGGCGGCGCCGCTGCAAACCCGTCCCCCGATGTCGTGATGGATGCCCTTGCGGCGGTAAACGAGTCCAAAGCTAGCGCAGCGGCGGCTGAAGCCTCCGCCAAGGCCTCCGCCGGAGCGGCCGACGAGTCTGCTGCTAGCGCAGCAGCTGCCAAAAGGTCCGCAGAATCCGCCGAGCAGTCGGCAAGCAGCTCCGCCGCCAGCGCGAAGCAATCCGCGAGCGATGCATCCAAAAGCGAAGGCGCGGCCAAAAAAGCCGAAGATTCCGCCGCTGCGGCAAAGGAAAGCGCAGAAGGTTGCGCGGTAAAGGCGGAGCAGGCCGTGAAGGACGCAAACGCCGCGAAAGAGACATCGGACGCCGCAAGCGAAAGGGCCAACCAGGCGGCTGCGAGTGCATCTGGCGCAGCATCCAGCGCAAACGCCGCCGCAAGCGCGGCGCTGCAAATCGCCAACAACGTGGCCCAAGGCGCTGCGGGTTCGTCCGATATGGCGAAGCAAAAGCAGCAGATAGCCGAACTGTACGGCGAGATAGCGAACATCACCGGTGGCTTTAGATATTCCGATGGGGTTATTTACTGCCCCTCCTCGAAGGTCAGCGCGTCAGGGAGCGCGCTCACGTTCGGGTCGACCTGCACGGCATCCGGTACCTCAATCACCCTCAAGTAGTAAGGCTCACATATGGCTCAAGCAAAAGCCCTCGTGGTCGGCGGCACCGAATACGAGGTCATCGACAAGACCGCCCGCGACAACGCGCAATCGGCGCTTGCAAACGCCGAGTACAACCGCCAATCCGCGCTCGGCAAGTACGGCGGGCAGAACATCGCCACCATCCTGGCGGGCGAGATCGGCTCTGGCACGGTGTACGACGCGCTGCACAAGCGCGTGGCGAACAATAACTTCGCCGGGCTTCGCATAGGCGATTTTCTGGACGTCCCCCTGGTGAGCGCATCCGCCGTCACCTCGCAGCAGTCCGTGCGATTTCTGCTCGCGCACGTTGACCCCTATCTTTGGTGCGATGACCGCAGCAAGGGGCATCATTTGGCGTTCGTGTCGTCCGCTCCCATCGCGGTAAGCTCAACGTATCCTGACGTGGTCAACAGCAGCTACGTGCAGTGGAACAAGACGAACGCAAACCAGGGCAGCGCCGACGAGAAGCACCCCTACCTCGCGAGCAACCTCAAGGTTTGGGAGAATGCGTTCGAGGGCTGCTTGCCCGAAAACCTCACGAAGTACCTGCTCACGCAGCGCGTCCTGCTGGAGGAACGCTATAGCGCGTCCGGCGCGCTCACAGATTCCAACTCCTGGAGCTGGGCCGATATCGGCAAGGTGTTTTCGCTGTCCGAGACGGAGGTGTACGGAACGTGCGTGTGGGGCACCAAGGGATACAGCGTCGGCTTTGATTGCCAGTGGGACATCTTCCATGATACGGCTCACCGCCTGAACGGGACTCGGTGCTACTGGTGGTTGCGCTCCGCGGCCGGTGGCTCTTCCGCCGACGCGTGCTACGTCAACGGCAACGGTCACGCCGGCTACGCTGGCGCTTCGAGCGACTGGATTCGTCCCCGTGTCGGCTTCCTGTTCGGCTAGCCGCATGGCTAGACGTATACTGGTCGCTGTTCCTGCCGCCGCCTTCGCGCGGCGGCGAGCCGCCCGCGAAGCGGGCGGCTTCTTCTCTGCATTGAATAGGGGGGGTGCCACGTGAGCGGAGTCTTGAAGCGAAACCGCAAGGTTTCCGAGTTCAAGTTCTTCTCGGTAGCGATAGCTATCCGAACCGAAACCAACAAGCTGATGGCAAACTCGAAAGTAGTGCCGAAGTCGTATCGGCTGCTTAACGCGGTGCCGACCGTGGAGACGGCCAGGAGCCTCGTCTACAACATAGTGCGATCCGATGCGTTCTATCCGTCCAACAGCTTCAACGCGGCGGAGCGCCGCCGCTACTTGACGCTTGCCATAGCCGATTGCAACCAGCTCGTGCAAGACATGCAATGCCTGCTCGATATGGGCGTGGTGGAAGGCATGCCGAGCGCGCCGGACGGTGAGCCGCAAGGCCCGGCGGCAAGGTTCTATCGGCTGATGATGCTCATAGACGAAGAGCTGAAGCTGCTCAAGGGCGCGCGAAAGAAGGTGCGCATCCTGGGCCAGCAGACGCTCGATGACCGCATAGCAGCGGCAACCGCCGAGCTTGAGCGCCTTGAGGCGAAGAAGGCGGAGGATATGCAGCTTGCGACGCAAGATGAGGTATCCGCGCCATCCGTTCGGTTGAGCGGCCATGCCGTGCAGCTGGAGTTGCTATAATGGGCGGCGGTCACGTCCTGTTTGTCGGTACAACTGGTGGTTGCGCTCCGCAGCCGGTGGCTCTTCCGCCAACGCGTGCTACGTCAACAACAACGGTAACGCCAACTACGCTGGCGCTTCGAACGACTGGATTCGTCCCCGTGTCGGATTCCCCCATAGCCAGACCAAGTAGCGAGAGCGAACGCAGGGCATGTGAAGGAAGGAGGGCGCGACCATCGGGCGCAGCCCGTAAACACGCGCCCCGCGACGGAGGCCGGACGCTGCTTGCATGGCGCAGCAATCAGCGGCTCGGCTGCGTTTCATGGCCTGCCGTCAAGCAGCTGGCGAGCCGCAATGCGAGCTGCGCGGGGCGCTCTCTATGACATCCGAGGAAAGGCGGGAAGCCCGGCGCAAGCGCCGTCAGGAGAAGCGCGCCCGCGCCAAGGCAGAGCGCACGAAATCGTGCACGCTGGCAAACGTTGCATCCATGGATTCTCTCGTCAGCGCATCGCGCAGGGCGGCGCGCGGGGTCATGTGGAAGCACTCCGTGCAGCGTTACATGGCCTACTATCTGCTCAACGCCGCCAGGACGCGCGACGACATGCTGGCCGGTCGCGACGTCAGGCGCGGCTTTACAAGGTTCGACGTGGTGGAGCGCGGAAAGGTCCGCCATATCAGCGCGCCGAGGATAAGCGAGCGCGTGGTGCAGAAATCGCTCACGAGAAACGTGCTCACGCCCGCGCTGGTGCCTACCGCCACATACTCCAACGCCGCCAACATAGAGGGGCGCGGCACCGAATACTCAATTAGGCTCATGAAAAGGCACCTCGCCGCCAACTGGCGCAAGCGGGGGCGCGATGGCTACATCCTGCTCATGGACGATGCGGGGTACTTCGACTCGCTTCTGCACGGCTGCGCCAAGCGGCTCGTGGCCAACGCCGTCCCCGATGCGGGCGCCGTGGCCCTTGCCGGGCTGTTCGTGGACGCGCACGGCGGGCGCGGGCTGGGGCTAGGCTCCGAACCCGACCAGGTTCTGGCGGTGTGCTACCAAAACGGCATCGACCATTACATAGCGGAGATGCTGGGCGTAAACGCGTTCGGGCGGTACATGGACGATTCCTATTGCATACACGAATCCAAGGAATACCTGCAGGTTTGCCTGATGCTCATCGAGCGCAAGTGCGCAGAGATCGGGCTGACCCTGCATCCGACCAAGACGCGCATAGTCAAGCTGTCTCGCGGATTCGTATGGCTCAAGAAGAGGTTCTTCTATTCCGAGACCGGGCGCGTGGTCGTGAGGCCGTCCCGGGATGCCGTAACCCGCGAGCGCCGCAAGATGAAGCGCATGGCCGGGCTTTACCGCAAGGGCGCGCTGACGTACGAGGATGCCGCGAGCAGCTACCAAAGCTGGCGCGGAAGCATGAAGCATCTGGATGCGCACGATACGGTGCTCTCCACGGATGCCCTGTTCAAGTATTTGTTTCACGACGAAAAGAGGTAACGATGAACGAAGAGACACGCCGAATCGAGGCGGAAATCACGGCGCTGAAGAACCTGCTGGCTCAGACCGACTACAAGGCGCTCAAGCACGCGGACGGCGCGCTGAGCGATGAGGAGTACGCGCCGACCGAGAAGGCCCGCCAGGGATATCGTGCGAAAATCAACGAGCTGGAAGAGCAGCTTGCAGCCGCCTGCGAAGGCGCAGGCGAGTAGGTTGGTGAGCGTTGACGCAATCGCGGCCACCGCCGCAGTCACATCAGCGGTGTCCGGCGTCGTCGGGGCGATCGTGGCCGCAGTGGTCGCGTCCGTCCGCACGAAGTCGCGAAAGGCCATCGACCAGGACAAGGCGATGCGAGACGGCATGCGCGCCCTGCTGTGGCGCGAGCTGAAGAACATCCATGCCGAGGCCATGGCGAACGGCGGCATGACGGTCGCGAACCGCAGGCACCTCGAGAACGTCTACGGCGCGTACCACGGCATAGACGGCAACGGCACCGGCACGCGCATGTTCGATGATTCGATGCGAACGCCCGTCATAGACGAATAGACGAAACCGAATATCTGTTAACCGACCAGGCCGCGAAAGCGGCCTTTTTGTTTGGAAGGAAGTGTCATATGGCTAAAGACCAAAACGAGAGCGTGCCCGACTGGCTCATCCCCGATAAGGCGTACGACGTCCTCAAGTGGGTGGGGCTGCTGCTTTTGCCCGCGTGCGCATGGTTCGTCGGCACGATCGGACCCGTCTGGGGGTTGGCGAACGTCGATGGCATCGTGTTGACGCTCAACGCCGCAGGCGCCCTCATCGGCGCCGCGATCGGCGCGTCCGCCCTCAAAGCTAAGGTGGGTGGCGGCGATGAATAAGAGCATCAAGGCTAGCCTTGCCGCGTTCGTGGCATCCGTCGCGCTGGTCATCGCGTGCGCCACTCCTGCTCTGGCGTATGAGCAGGTAGAAGATACCGTGAGCTATGGCCATGGGTATAACGATGCCCAATATCTTGTCATCCACGAGACGGCCAACCCCGGCGCATCCGCCTACAATCACACGCTGCTGTGGTCGCGTGATGACACCTATGCGGTGCATTACGTCATGGAGCTGGACGGCTCCGTTGTCTACAACACGGTGCCCGACTGGGCACTTTGTTGGCATGTCGGCAATGGCAACTATGCCACTGTCGGCATCGAGCTGGCGCATGCGACAAACTGGGAGGATTTCTCGGCGCAGTGGGACCAGGCCGTAGCCTGGGCGGGAGATTACCTCAACAGCCGAGGCTGGGGCATCGACCGACTGTTGTCGCACAACGACTGCGCATGGATTTGGGGCGGCACCGACCATACGGACCCGACTGGCTACTTTGCGGAATATGGCCGCTCATGGGACGAGTTCAAGATGGCGGTCAATGCCTACATCGGCGGCGGTTACACGCCGTCCGGCGCTGGCGATACGTCTAACACTAACTGGCATCCCGAGTACAACCAGAGCGACGTAGCCATTACCTACGCCGCGTCCACTGACCCCTCCGGCAGCTGGTGGCTCCCCGAGATGGTGGACCACACGGACACCGGCGGCTCCGGCGATACGTTTGCGGGCAACAGCTATGATCCCATCCGTTGGCTTGCCATCGACATGCCTGGCTGGTACCAGGTGTGCACAGAAGCATCCGGCTGGCTTGATCCCGTGTACGGCTACGACAAGGGTGACCTGATGTACGGCTGCGCTGGCGATGGCTCGCCCATCACGGCCGTGCGATGCTACTACGATACCAAGGACCCCAACAAGACGGGGTGGCTGGTCGCGGAGTACAACGTCAACGGCCTGCCCAACATGCACGACCTGACCGACACCGGCGGCAGCTGGGACGACTTCGCCGGCAACGGCTCGCGCGTCACTACTTTCAGCCTGCAAGCCGCTTAATCTTATGCCCCCGCTTCGGCGGGGGCCTTTTTTTTTTCGTTGCGGAGCAATGTCAGGTAAATCTTGTTCGCGAACGTTAGTAGGTGATAGATAGCTTATCCAAATGCGCTACAGCTCGAACCTGGCGAAGTGGAAGGAAGAGCGTGAGAGCGAGGATCTGGAAAGCGAGCACGGCAAGAACGAGGAGCTCGAAGGCGAGCCTCGCAAGGGCGAGGCACTGAACGGCTAGCCTGATAGCGTCAAGGCAAGCTTGAACGCCCGTCGGCCGCCGTGTGCGGGCGACGGGCTCTTTCGCGGGATAGCGTCTGCGTGGTGGTTTCGGGTGGTAAGCCCGAAAGGATGAGGCCCTGCAGGATCGAACCTGCAGGGCCTCATCCGTCTTGCGGCGCTACTGTTTCTTGAACTGCGAGTAGCCTTCATCGGAGATGAACAGGCGCGTGGCCCTGGGCAGGATCCGCGCGGAAAACGGCGTGGAAAGGCCGGTGGCCTCGCCGTCGTATTGGACTTCCATGGCTGGGTCGGCTTCGATCGTGACCTCCTTGGCGCGGAAGAGCTCGAGCGCATCCGTGCGGTCGGGGAATTCGCCGTCTCGATCCAAAAGGCCTGCGATGGCGGCCGGTATCAGGTCGAATGCGGTCTTTGCTTTCAGCACCACCACGTCGAACTCGCCGTCTCGCGGCTTGTTGTCGTGCGTGACCGTGATATCGAACTGGATTTTGCTGAAGTTCACCAGCAACACTCCGAGGCCCTCGCTTTGCACCTGACGGCCGTCCAGGGTGAGCGTGAACTTCGACTGCTGCGGCATGGCGTTGGCCACCGCCGACTGGAGGTAGGCCATGGGGCCGAACAGACGCTTGCCGCGCTGGGCCCCGCGCATGATGACGGCGTCATAACCCGCTCCGGCCATGATGGAGAAACCGAAGCGCTTGCCGTCCACGCAGATCTCGCCCATGTCGAAATCAAGGGTCTGCCCGGCGCGCACAATCTTTGCAAGCGCATGGGGCTCGAGCGGGCTTGCAAGGTTGAGGGCCAGCAGATTGGCCGTGCCTGCGGGGAAGGGCAACACGGGTATGCCGGTGTTGGCCAGCAGGTAGCACACCGTGGCCACGGTGCCGTCGCCGCCCGACGCGATCACGGCATCGAAGTCCTTCGCATCGTCGAGCAGCGTGCTTATCGGGGTGGTGCCGTTGGTGCAGCGCATGCAGATGTCGTCGCCGTCCGCGGCGAAGCTGCGCATGAAATCGTAGATGGCTCCTTCGCCGTATCCCGATGCCAGGTTGTTGATGACAAGCAGTTTCACGGTTTTCCCTTCCGTTGCGGTATTCTTACATCATAAAGCACAACGATATGAACGTGAGGAATTACCGGGTGTATATCGAAGATCAAGAAGCACTGGAGGCGTTCGTCGAGCGAGCACGCCGCTCAAGCGTCCTTGCCATCGACACCGAGTTTTTACGCGAGAAGACCTATTATGCGCGCCTGTGCTTGATCCAATTCGCCACCGACGACGAGGTGGCGGTGGTCGACCCGTTTTGCATAGAGGATCTGCATGTGCTGGCCCCGCTTCTCGAGGATGCCGGCGTCATGAAGGTGCTGCACTCCGGCGGGCAGGACCTTGAGATCTTGTGGCACGAGGTGGGCGTGCTTCCGCAGCCGCTGTTCGACACGCAGGTGGCGGCGGCGCTGTTGGGGCACACGCAGCAGATCGGCTACGGCGCCCTGGTCGGCGCCGAGTGCGGCGTGGCGCTCAAGAAGGTCGATTCCTTCACCGACTGGTCGCGTCGCCCCCTGTCGGAATCCCAGCTGCGCTATGCTGCCGACGATGTCATCTACCTTCCCCGCATGTACGAGCATATGAAGCAAGAATTGGAGCGACAAGGGCGCCTTCATTGGCTCGACCCCGAGTTCGCCGAGATGCGCGATCCCGCGCGCTTCGAATCCGATGAACGCGAACGCTACCGCAGGCTCAAGCGCGTCGGCCAGCTTTCGCGAAAGCAGCTGGCCGCGGCGCGCGAGGTGGCCGCATGGCGCGAGGTCACGGCGCAGAAGCGCAACGTTCCGCGCAAATGGGTCATCACCGACGAGCAGATCGTCGAGGCGTGCAAGCGCGAGGCCCGCACCATCGACGAGCTGTTCATGGTGCGCGGCATGCGCGAGAAGCTCAACACGCGCGATGCCCGAACGGTTGCCGGGCTTATGAAGAAGGCGTTGGAATCCGGGCCGCAAAGCTGGCCCGAGCTTGATCGCAGCGGCCGAAACGAGCCCAACGTGGATGCTCCGCTCGACCTTATGAGCGCGCTCGTGCGCCTGCGCGCCAAGGAGAACGGCGTGGCGTTCCCCACGCTGGCAAGCCACGATGACCTGGTGCGCATGGCTCGCGGATATCGTCAGGGCATCGACCTTCTGCGCGGCTGGCGCCGGGCGCTCGTGGGCGAGGAGCTCATCGAGCTGCTCGAGGGCAAGCTCGTGCTGTCCTTGAACGGCCATGATCTGCGCGTCACGCGCCTGGATGGCGAAGAGTAGCTAACGCGTCGCCGCGTTGCGTTTCCGGTAACGGATTGCGAACGTTTCGCGGGAACATTCGTGGAGCCGAGGGCAAGGGGTTTCGCTTCGGTATACTTTTGGTTCATTGAGCCAAGCGCGCCGCCTTGCGGCCGCGCCCCGGGGCGCAGGGCATGCGCCGTACGCTTTCGATAGGAGTTGCATCACCCACATGAGCATGAGCTATTTAAGTCTGATCGTCGTTACCATGGTCATCGGCATGGGCGCATCGTGGTACGTCAACCGCCAGATCAACAAATACCTGCACGTCCCCGCGTCCACGCGCGTCACCGGCGCGCAGATGGCCGAGATGATGCTTGCCGCAAACGGCGTCCACGGCGTGCAGGTTTACCGCGGCGGCCCGCAGCAGGACCATTTCGACCCTCGCAGCAACTCCATCACCTTGGACCCTGATGCGTTCGGCGGAACCTCCATCACCGCCATCGCCACGGCATGCCACGAGGCCGGCCACGCCATCCAGTTCGCGCAGGGGTATGCTCCCATGAAAATCCGCGGCGCATTGGTGCCGGCGGTGAACTTCGCGTCCAACGCCTGGGTGTTCCTGCTGATGTTCGGCATCTTCATGCAGCTGTCGGGCCTTACCACGCTTGCCATCATCATGTACGCCGTGGTGGTGCTGTTCCAGCTGGTCACGCTGCCCGTCGAGTTCGATGCATCGCGTCGCGGCCTTGCGTATCTCAAGACCCAGGGCATCTCGCAGGCCGAGCAGGGTGGGGCGTATTCCGTGCTGCGCGCTTGCGCGCTCACCTACGTTGCCGCCGCTTTGACGTCCATTCTGCAGCTGCTGTGGCTGCTGCAGTCTCGTGACGAGTAGCAACGTGGCCTACGATCGATCATATAACAGCGCCGCGGGCAAACCCCGCGGCGTTTTTGCTAGCTCGGGGACTTCCTCGGGCTCGGCGCGAAACGCCGAGGAGGCGGCCCGCGCCTGCGCTGCCGCGTTCGGAGCGCATAAGGCGGCGGGTGCGAACGCGGCTTCGCGTAACGGGGGAGCTGCAACGCAGGGATCCGCTTCGCGCGCCTTATCGGTGTCCGCTGCCATGCAGCTGGCGAAAGGGGCGCTCGAAGGCGTGACGGTGCGCCTGGTCGGTGAGATTTCCGAGCTGTCGAACAAGCCCGGATACAAGGCCGTGTACTTCACGGTCAAGGACAAGTCGGCAAGCCTTCCGTGCATGATGTGGAACAACCGCTTCCGCGCCGCCGGCGTGCAGGTGGCGGTCGGCCAGCTGGTGGAGCTGACGGGCAGGTTCACGCTGTATGCGGCCAAGGGTCGCATGAATTTCGACGTGTTCTCGTTGGCGCCGGTGGGCGAGGGCCAATTGCGCTTGCAGGTGGCCAACCTTGCCCGGAAGCTGTCAGCCGAAGGCCTTGCGGATCCCGCGCGAAAGCTGCCCTTGCCTGCATATCCGCTTACCATCGGCTTGGTCACAAGCCCGCGCGGCGATGCGGTGCACGATGTGCTGCGCACGTTGCGCCGCCGTTTCCCTGTGGCGCGGGTATTGTTCTCCGGCGTGGCGGTGGAGGGTCCGCAGGCCCCGGCCGGCATCGTGGAGGGCATGCGCGCCGTGGTCCACGCCGGCGCCGAGGTGGTGCTCGTGGTGCGCGGCGGCGGATCGTATGAGGACCTTATGCCGTTCAACGACGAGTTCTTGGCCCGTATGATCGTCAAATGCCCCGTGCCGGTGGTTACGGGCATCGGACATGAACCAGACACGTCTATCGCCGACATGGTCGCCGATGTGCGCGCCTCAACGCCCACGGCCGCCGCCGAGGCGGTGAGCCCCGCCCGCGAGAACCTTGATGCGCTCTTCGGTGCGCGTCGCGGCAGCTTGGATACCTGCATTCGGCGTGCTCTTGAGGGCAGCGCCGCGCAAGTTGGACGCATTGCCAGCCGCCCGGTCTTTTGCGACCCTAACGCTTTGCTGGCGGCTTCGGCGCAGGGTGTCGATTTGTACGCCGACAGGCTGGCAAGGGCGCTGCCCTCTAGCCTGGATCGCGACCGTGCGCAGGTCGATCGCTTGCGTGAGCGTTTGGGTTCGGCGCTTCCCAGCGTCTTGGCCCTCGATGCAGCCGCCGTTCAGCGACAACGCGAGCGCTTGACGCATGCGCTTTCGCAGGTCGTCGACGCGCCGACGACGCAAACGCAACGCGCTCGCGAACGGCTGATACGGGCGTTGCCGCAGGCATGCGAGCGGCAACGCGTTGCGCTCGATCACGAACAGCGGCGTTTGCGCGCGGCGGGCTGCCAGCTGCTCGAGCCGTTTCGCCGACAGGCGGGCCTTTCGGCCGCGCAGCTTGATGCGCTATCGCCGCTGGCGGTTCTCGGCAGGGGTTACTCGATCGCCCGTGACGGCGACGGTGGCGTGGTGAAATCGGTCGAGCAAGCCCAGGCGGGGCAGAAGCTTGACGTGACGGTATCGGACGGCGTGATCGAGTGCGGCGTGTCGGGGGTCCGGCGCGCCGATGAAGATGGCTTTACAGGGAAGGAATCATGATATGGGCAATGAAAGTTTGAAACCGGTCGAGGACCTGACCTTTCGCGAGGCCATGGCCGAGCTGGACGGCATCGTCGGCGTGCTTGAATCCAACACGCTCGAGCTGGAGGACAGCCTTGCCAGCTATGAGCGTGGGGTTGCGCTGCTGCGCGCGCTTCAGGGCCGCTTGGCCACGGCACAGCAGAAGGTCGACGTGCTTATGGGCCAGCTTGAGCCGGAGGTGTCGGACGAGCAGCGCGACACCACGCTTTCGTAGCGCCGCTTGCCGACAGAGTGCAGCGCGGGGGCCGCTTGCGGCAACGTGCTGCGTGTTTTGCCACTACAATGAGGGCTCGAAATCTTTTGTGTAAGGAGGCAGGCCGTTGAACGTTTTGGTTATCAATGCGGGTTCATCTTCGCTGAAGTACCAGCTTATCAATGTTGAAACGCATACGCTCATGGCCAAGGGCATTTGCGAGCGCGTCGGTTCGGCCGAGGCGTTCCACAAGCACGGTCTTGACGATAACGAAGTGGTCATCGACGCGAAGATGGCAGACCACGACGACGCTATGGCGCTCGTGCTGGAATCCCTGGTCTCGGGCGAGGACGCCGCTATTGCTTCGCTGTCCGAGATCGATGCCGTCGGTCACCGCATCGTGCAGGGCGGCAAATACTTCGATCGTTCCGTTCTCATCGATGACGATGTCATCGCGAAGATCGACGAGCTTGCCGAGCTGGCGCCTTTGCACAACGGTGCGGCGCTTATGGGCATCCATGCTTGCATGAAGCACATGCCCGGCATCCCCATGGTTGCCGTGTTCGATACCTCGTTCTTCACCACGTTGCCGCCGAAGGCGTACATGTACCCGCTCCCTTATGAGCTGTACGAGAAGTATGCCATCCGCAAGTACGGTGCGCACGGCACTTCGCATCGCTATATTTCCGAGCGTGCCGCCGCGGTGCTCGACGAGCCCCTTGAGGATCTGAAGCTGATCACGCTGCATCTGGGCAACGGCTGCTCGGCATCGGCGATCGACCATGGTGTGGCCGTGGATACCTCCATGGGCCTCACCCCGCTTGACGGTTTGATGATGGGCACCCGCTGCGGCGCCATCGACCCGGCCATCGTGCCGTTCGTCATGGATCACGAGAACCTGACCGCCGAGGAAATGAACAACCTCATGAACAAGCAGTCGGGCTTGCTGGGCATTTCCGGCGTGTCCAACGACCTGCGCAGTGTGCGCACCGCCTCCGAAGAGGGCAACGAGCGCGCTATGCTGGCATACGACATGTTCTCCAACTCGGTGAAGAAGTATATCGGCCAGTACATCGCCGTCATGGGCGGCGTGGATGCCATCGTGCTGACCGCCGGCGTCGGCGAGAACTGCGATAAGATGCGCCGCATGATCTTCTCCGGTCTGCAGCCTTTGGGCATCGTGCTCGATGAGGAGAAGAACCGTCATCGCGGTTTCGAGCGCATCATCTCCACCGATGATTCTGCGGTGCAGATCATCATCATCCCTACCAACGAGGAGTACATGATCGCGCGCGATACCTACGAGATCGTTCACGACCAGATGGTCGGCATCCAGCCGTAAAGCGTTCTGCGTGCGCAGCAGCAAGGCCCTGCTTTTATCTATTGTTGAAAAGCCCTCGTCAGAGGGCTTTTCTTTTAGATTCAGGTCGAGAGTTGCGTACGCTGAGCGTTGATTTCACTGACCGTTTTAGGATAGCGGCTGCCATCGTGTAGAATCTTGCGCGTCACGAGCGTTCGCCCTTTTGCGGATAGATGCGCCGATGGCCGCCATCGGCGCCTTCGGGGTATGCGGGTTTGCGTGAGCCTCTCAGCGGCCTGGCTATCTGCGGATTCGACAAGAAGGCCCCGCTTCCCGAACCTCGAGATCGGTTCGGGAAGCGGGGCACTTCGGTTTCGGTTCTAGGTTCCGATTACTCGAACCCCTTCGCGCAGGCTTCGGCTACTGCGCGTCGGTGGCCTTCTTCGCTTGGGCCTGCACGCACGTGATGGCGATGACGCCCACGATGTCATGTGCGCTGCAGCCACGGGATAGGTCGTTGACCGGGGCCGCGATTCCCTGGGTGACCGGGCCGAAGGCCTCGGCGTGCGCCAGACGCTGTACCAGCTTGTAGCCGATGTTGCCTGCGTCAAGGTCGGGGAAGATCAGGCAGTTCGCCTTGCCGGCCACCTTGCTGTCGGGGGCCTTCGATGCGCCCACGGAGGGCACCATGGCTGCATCGGCTTGCAGCTCGCCGTCGAGCGCCAGTTCAGGTGCCAGCTCACGGGCGATGGCGGCAGCCTCGACCACCTTGTTCGCGTCGTCGTTTTTGGCGGAGCCGTAGGTGGAGTGGGAGAGCATGGCCACCACGGGCTCGGTGCCGATAAGGGTTTTCCAAGACTGCGCGGAGTTCACGGCGATGTGCGCGAGCTTCTCGGCGGTGGGCTGGATCTCCAGGCCGCAGTCGCTGAACAGGAACGTGCCGTTCTGGCCGTACTCGCAGTTGGGCACCACCATGATGAAGAAGCTGCTAACCAGCTTAACGCCCGGGGCGGTTTTGAGAATCTGCAGGCTGGGGCGCAGCACGTCGCCGGTGGAGTGGCATGCGCCGGAGACCATGCCGTCGGCGCGGCCGGTCTTCACCATGAGCACGCCGAAGAACAGCACGTCGCGCACCTTCTCGGCGGCTTGCTCGAGGGTCATGCCCTTGTGCTTGCGCAGCTCATACAGGGTGTTCGCGAACTCGTCGTGCAGATCGGAGTCCTGCGGGTCGATCAGCGTGGCACCGTCGAGCGCGCGGCCGGATTCCTTGATGGCGGCAACGTTGCCCAGGATGATCAGGTTTGCGACGCCTTGGGCCAAGATGGTCTCGGCAGCTTCGAGCGTGCGCGGGTCGTCGCCCTCGGGTAGCACGATGGTCTGCTTGTCGGCTTTGGCGCGCTCAAGCATGGTGTCCAAAAACGAGCTCATGTTCGTACCCTTTCTTCGCGATGTGCCGGGCGCGGTCTTTCGATTTGCGCTTGGTTTCGGCTGCGCCCGAGCTGTTCACTTGGATTTTATCCATATTGTCCCATCATAGGGCAGCTGCGCGGCCTGCTACCGGTAAAATGGCGGGCGAACCATATGAACGGCGGCGTTTTCCAACCGCATCCGCGCCGTTGTTTCCAGGAAAGGACAGGCATGAAAAGCATCACCTTCGCCATCCCGTGCTATAACTCCGCGGCATATATGGATAAGTGCATCGAGTCCATCCTTGCATGCGGGGGCGATAAGGGCTGCGATGACATCGAGATCATCATCGTCGATGATGGGTCGGTCAAAGACGACACCGCGGAAAAGGCCGATCGCTGGGAGGAGCTCCATCCGGGTATCATCAAGGCCGTCCACCAGGAGAACGGCGGCCATGGGCAAGCGGTGAACACCGGTTTGGCAAACGCCTCGGGCTTGTACTTCAAGGTGGTCGACTCCGATGACTGGCTTGATCGCCGTGCTATGGAAGATGTCATGGCATATGTGCGCAGCCAAGTCGGGCGCAGCGCTCCGACCGATCTGGTCATCGCCAATTACGTGTACGAGAAGGTGCACGAGAGCACGCGCACCATCATGCATTACCGCAACGTGTTCCCCGAGGGGCGCGAGTTCGGTTGGTCCGAGGTAGGGCATTTCAACCCCAGCCAATACCTGCTTATGCACTCGGTCATCTACCGCACCGAGCTGCTGCGTGGCATGGGTCTTCAGCTGCCCAAGCACACCTTCTACGTTGATAACATCTTCGTATACGTGCCGCTGCCGCACGTCAAGACCATCTATTACCTAGACGTGGACATGTACCGCTACTTCATCGGCCGCGACGACCAAAGCGTCAACGAGTCGGTCATGATGGGCCGCATCGACCAGCAGCTGCGCGTCACGCGCATCATGATCGACGCCGTGCAGCTTCCCGGCGATGTTCCCGAGAAGCGCCTGGAGCGCTACATGGAGAACTATCTTTCCATGATGATGTGCATCTGCAGCATCTTCCTGCGCATGATCAACACCGTCGACGCCGAGGATGAGCGCGATGCGATTTGGCGCTATCTGAAGGAGAACAACTCCGACGTGTACCGCCGCGTGAGGCACAGCGTGTTGAATATGGGCACGAATCTGCCCACGAATCTGGGGCGCAAGATCGGCATCACCGGGTACCATGTGGCTCAGAGGATTTTCAAGTTCAACTAGGCACCAAGTGGAAAAGACCTGCTCCTGCAGGTCTTTTTTTGCGGCAACGATTCGGTATTGCAGCGAGTTACCTGCTTCTTTTTTCGAACGGATTGCGTCATAATAATAAATTCGAGTGAAAATCCATAAAGGAGCATTCTTGAAGAAAAACACTTTGGTTACCGGATTGGCGCTGTTCGCCATGTTCTTCGGTGCTGGAAACCTGATCTTCCCGCCGTTTCTGGGCATGGAAAGCGGAACCGATTGGGTGATCGGCTTTCTGTGCTTCATCTTGATCGATGTGGCGCTTTCCTGTTTGGGCATCTTCGCGCTTAACGCTGCCGGCGGCGCGAACGTGGCGGTCGAAGGGTCGTTGGGCCGAGTACCGGGATTGGTGCTCAATACCGCTGTCATCCTGTGCACGGGCATGATCATCGCGGAGCCGCGTACGGCTGCTACCACGTATGAGATGTCCATCGTGCCGTTGTTCGGCGATTCCGTGAACATGTTGGTGTTCTCCGCGCTGTTCTTCGCGGTGGTGCTTGCGCTGTCCATTCGCCAAACGCGTTTGGTCAACATCATCGGCAAGGTGCTCACCCCGCTGTTGGTCATCTGCGTGTTCGTTATCATCGCGGTCGGCATCGTGCATCCGCTCGGCGAGATCGGGGCCCCGCTTTCCAACCATGCTGCACAGGATGGCATCTTGGCCGGTTACCAGGCTATGGACGTGCTCGCCTGCGTCGGCTTCGCCATCGTCATGGAGAACGCTGCGCGCACCGCCGGCTATACGCGCCGCGAGGATCAGCTTAAGGTCATCGCCGGTGCTTCCGTGGTTGCCGGTGTCCTTCTGGCTGTGATCTACGGCGGGTTGACTTATCTGGGCGCTTCGAGCGCGCTTGCTTTCGGCGCCGGCATGGATCGCTCCACGCTTATCGTGGAGATCACCAAGCACCTGCTCGGCAACACCGGCGTGGTCATCCTCGGCATCATCGTGGGGCTTGCGTGCCTGACCACCGCCATCGGCCTTACCGGCGCATCGGCATCGTATTTCGAGCGCACCACGCACGGCAAGATCTCGTATCGCACCGGTGTCATCGTCACTGTGTTGGTGTCCTTCGCCATCTGCAACTTGGGGCTCAACGCCATCGTGGCGTTTGCCGCCCCGATCTTGTCCGTCGTCTGCCCGCCGTTCATGGTGTGCGTGGTCATGGTGCTGTTCAAAAAGCGGATGGGCACCACGTGGCCGATCAAGGGCGCCGCCCTCGGGGCGTTCGTCATCAGTTTGCTCGCCACGCTTGACGACACCTGTGGTGTGCTGCCCGCCATCAAACAGCTTCCCTTCACCGACCTGGGCTTTAGCTGGCTGCCGTTCGCCATTGTCGGCGGCTTCCTCGGCGCGGTCGCGTTCAAGGTGTTCAAGGCGAGGAAGGCGGTTGCGTAATGGCGCGATCGGGCCAATGCGGATCGGGTTTCGTGCTTGCCGTCGATGTAGGGAATTCCGTCACTAACCTTGGGTTGTCTTGCGAAGGGGATTTGGTTTTCACCTGGAGCGTGACCACCCCCGATCGCTTGACCGCAGACGAAGCGCTCATGTGCGTGACGTCGTTTTTGCAGGTTCGCGGCTGCGATGGGCAGGTTCGCGACGCCATCGTGGCCTCCGTGGTTCCCGGGCTTACCGATGCTTGGGTTGAAGCCTTGTATGCGCTTTGCGGCGTGCGCCCTTTGGTGGTGGGGCCGGGTTTGAAATCCGGTTTGAAGCTGCATCTGAACAGCCCTGCCGATTTCGGCGCCGATCGTGTGGCGGATTGCGTCGCCTCAAAGCAGCTCTATGGATTCCCGCTGATCGTCGTCGACTTTGGGACTGCAACTACGCTTGAGGTCATCGATGATGCGGGCGTCGTGCAGGGCGGGCTTATCGCTCCGGGTCTGCGTTTGGCTGCCCGCGCTGTGGCCGATGCTGCGGCCCAGCTTCCCGTGATCGGGCTGCATGCGCCGCGTAGCGTGATCGGCAAATCCACACGCGATGCCATGCAGGCGGGCATCGTGATCGGGGAAGTCGCCCGCATCGATGGCTTGATTCAAGCGGTATGGGACGAACTTGGCTACGAAACGCGTGTTGTGGCCACCGGCGATGACGCCCAGGCCATGGTCGGGCTTTCCCGACGCATCGAGGTTGCCGATGATCAGCTCACGCTCAAAGGGTTGATTTTGTTGCACGAGAAGAATCGGAAGGTTCGGTAGAAGGTCCTCTTGGACGCGCTTGCTCTGCAAGCGGATTTTCGGACCGCAATAATATATCGAACAGGTTAGCCCGGCGTACGCCGGGCTTTTTCACGGCTTAGATTAGTCTTGTGTAACAATAATCGATATCCGATAGTTTGCTCTGGCTATCAAAGTTTCCCAATGGTACCATTCGACTGTTTGAATCGACGGAAGCGCTGCTCCGTAGCAGGCGCTGTGCCGTCTTCGAGTTCGAAAGGAAGCCATGTTCCGTGTTCAATAAACGGTTGATATCGATGGTGCCGCAGGCTATGCGATATATCGTGCGCAATGCGGCGGCGCAATGGGTGGCGCTCGTGGCGAATATCGTGCTCATGCTCCTCATCGGGCTGTTCCTACAGCGTCTTTTCGACGGCGTTGCCGTGGATGGCTGGGTTGCGATGCTTCTGTGCGCAGGCGTTGCCGTTATCGCGGTGCGCATGGTGTGCTTGACCTTCGCGCAGCGCATGGGGGTGGCGGCCGCCATGGCCGCAAAACGCTCGGTTCGCCGTGAGGTATACGACAAGCTGGTGCGCATGGGCCCCGGCTATTCCGAGCACATCGCCACAAGCGAGGCGGTGCAAGTCGGTGTTGAGGGATGCGAGCAGCTGGAAAGCTACTTCGGCCAGTATCTGCCGCAGCTGTTTTACGCCGTGCTGGCCCCGCTTACCGTGTTCGCGTTCCTGACGCCGCTGTGTTTGCCTGCCGCCATCGCCTTGTTGGTTTGCGTGCCGCTCATCCCGATTTCCATCGTGGCGGTGCAGAAGATCGCTAAGCGTGTCATGGGCAGGTATTGGGGCGCCTATACCGATCTTGGCGGTGCGTTTCTCGAGAACCTGCAAGGTTTGACCACCTTGAAGATCTATCAAGCCGATGAGGCGTGCCACCGTCAGATGAACGAACAGGCCGAGAGCTTCCGAAGGGCGACCATGCGGCTGCTGACCATGCAGCTCAACTCCATTACCGTGATGGACGTGTTCGCTTTCGGCGGCGCTGCCGTGGGCATCATCGCGGCGATGGTGCAGTTCGCCAACGGCCAGGTCCCGTTTTACGCGGCGTTTTGCGTGGTGTTCCTGTCAGCGGAGTTCTTTATCCCCATGCGTGCCCTGGGTTCGTTTTTCCATACCGCCATGAACGGCATGGCCGTTGCCGAGAAGATGTTCGCCATCCTTGATGCGCCCGAGCCCGAGCAGGGGACGCGCAGCATCGATCCTGAGCGCGCGGGCATCGTTGTTCGCGATGTCTCGTACTCCTATGACGGGCAGCGTACGGTGCTCGAGCATGTCGATTTCGCCGCCCCTGCCGGTAGCTTCACCGGCATTGTGGGCGAGAGCGGTTCGGGCAAATCCACGTTGGCCGGCATCCTGTGCGGGCGTAATCTTGGTTTTGATGGCGATGTGGAGATCGGTGGCGTGCCGCTTGGCCAGGTTTCCCGCGAAAGCATGGCCCAAACGGTCACCGTCGTCCCGTTCTCCAGCTACCTGTTCTCTGGAACGGTGCGTTCGAACTTGCTGATGGCGCGCCCCAAGGCGACCGACGACGAGCTTTGGGACGTTTTGAGGCGCTGCCGCATCGACGGGTTCGTTCGTGCATCGGGCGGGCTTGATGCCCCTGTGTCCGAGCAGGGCGGCAACTTCTCCGTCGGGCAGCGCCAGCGTTTGGCGCTCGCCCGGGCGCTTTTGCACGATACTCCCGTCTACATTTTCGATGAGGCCACCTCGAACGTGGATGCGGACAGCGAGCAAGCCATCGTCGGCGTTATCCATGAGCTGGCGAAAAGCCGCACCGTCATCATGATCTCGCATCGCTTGGCATCGGTTTCTAAAGCCGACCGCATCTTCGTGCTGGCAAACGGTCATGTGGCTGAAAGCGGTTCGCACGAGCAGCTCCGCGCCGCCGATGGGGCGTACGCGAAGCTATGGGATCGGCAGATGGAACTCGAGGCGTTCGCGTCGCGGGCAGAGCAACATACCGCTGAAGTTGGCGAAGCCGACGAGGCGCAAGGTGCCGGCGCTGATGGAACTGCCGCGGTTGTCGGCGAGCCTCAGACGCGCCGTAGGTCGAACATCTCGATCATGTGCCGTATGGTGAAGTTGGTCAAGCCGCTTGTGCCGGTTATGATCGCCGCGGTGATTTTAGGCGTCGTCGGCTTTTTGTGCGCCATCTTCCTTACGGTAGGCGCCGCTTTGGTGCTTACGGGCATCGCGGGATTCGGTCCGGCGATCGGCGTGGGCGCGGGTATCGCCCTGGTCGCCGCTTGCGGCCTTTTGCGCGGTCCCTTGCATTATGGCGAGCAGATGTGCAATCACTATCTGGCGTTCAAGATCTTGGCGCTTGTCCGCGATCGCGTGTTCGGCAAGCTGCGCACGCTTGCCCCGGCGAAGCTCGAGGGCCGAAGCAAAGGCGATCTGGTGTCGCTCGTTACCTCGGACGTTGAGCTGCTCGAGGTGTTCTATGCGCACACCCTCTCCCCGGTGCTCATCGCCGTGCTGGTCTGCGGCGTTATGATCGCCTTCATCGGCAGCGTCTGCTGGCAGCTTGCCATCGGCGCGTTCGTCGCATACGTCCTGGTTGGAGCTGTGGCGCCGTGGGTTGCATCACGTGCGGCGGGGGATGGCGGCAGGGAGCTGCGCGATGCCCTTGGCGGCATGAACTCGTTCGTGCTCGATAGCTTGCGCGGCCTTCGCGAAACGCTGCAATTCGGTCAGGAGCATGCGCGAGCCGAGCAGCTTGATGTTCGGATGGATTCGCTTTCGAAGGTGGAGCATCGCCTGAAGAGCCGTGCGGCGCGCAGCATGGCGGCCACGAACGGTCTGGTGTTGGGGCTTGACGTTGCCATGGTCGCGCTAGCCTGCGCGCTGTGCACGCATGGCGTCATCGATTCCGGGCAGGCGTTCGTGTGCGTGGCCGCGTTGATGTCGTCTTTCGGCCCGGTGATCGCCGTTGCGAACCTGGGCAGCGGCTTGCAGCAGACGTTGGCCAGCGGAGCGCGCGTACTTGACCTGCTTGACGAGCAGCCGCAAACCCGGGATGTGGCGGACGGCTGCAAGGTAGATGCGTTCTCGGGTGCGGCCGCCGAACATGTCGACTTCTCGTATGGCGCAAGTTCGGTGCTCAAGGACGTATCCCTTGAGGTGACGCCTGGTTCGATCGTGCATTTGGCGGGAAAGAGCGGTTCGGGGAAATCGACGCTTTGCAAGCTGTTCATGCGGTTCTGGGATCCAAGCGACGGTTGCATACGCGTATCCGGGCAGGATATCCGAGGTGTGAACACGGAAAGCCTGCGCGCTATTGAAGGCTATATGACGCAGGAGACGCACCTGTTCTCCGGCACGGTGGGGGACAACATCGCGCTTGCCAAGCCCGATGCTACGCCCGAGGAGCTTGCGAAGGCTTGCAGGAAGGCGGCGTTGACCGTTTTGATCGAGCGTCTGCCGCAAGGTCTGGACACGCCGGTCGGCGAATTGGGCGATACGTTGTCGGGCGGCGAGCGCCAGCGCATCGGCCTTGCGCGCATGTTCTTGCATGATGCACCGTTCGTGCTGCTCGACGAGCCTACCAGCAACCTCGACAGTCTCAACGAGGCGGCGGTTTTGCGGGCGTTGCTCGATGCCCGTCAGGGCAAGACGGTGGTGCTGGTGAGCCATCGCGCGTCCACGGCCGCCATCTGCGATGTCTCCTACACCGTTGAGCGCGGAAGGCTGTCGTAGCCGAGCGCTCGCGAATCGCATAAAGAAAGAAGGGCCGCAGCTGCGAGCTGCGGCACAAGATAAGGACGGCTTGCATAAAGGCTACGCCGCTGTGTACCGACTTCTGAACCCGTCCGGGTGTCAGTACCTTCGGTTCGGTCAGATGCTTCCGTTATTCCCAGCTCGCTTCCAGCAGCGTTTCTCCGTCAAGCGACTTTAGTGCGAATGCGCCGTTTTCGTAGACGGCATAGCTTGCGCAGCCGTCCTTGGGGATGGAGGTGCTCCCGGGGTTCACGAACATCACGCCGTCGACAAGTTCGAGCCGCTTAATGTGCGTGTGGCCGGTCAGCAACGCGCTTCCTTGCGGCAGCGCCGGCGGCTGATCAGGCGAGTTGCCTGCCAAGTGCCCATGGCTCAGATGCAGCAGATGCCCATCTGCCCACACCTGGGAGAAATCGCTCAAGCAGGGGAAATCGAGCACCATCTGGTCGACTTCCGCATCGCAATTGCCCCGAACGGCTACGATGTGCTTGGCAATGCCGTTAAGGTCGGCGAGCACTTCTTTGGGCGCGTATCCCTCGGGCAGGTCGTTTCGTGGGCCGTGATAGAGCAGGTCGCCGAGCAGGAGCACGCGGTCGGGCGTTTCCTGGTCGATGCGTTCCATCAAAGTGCGGACGGCGGGCGCCGCGCCATGCAGGTCGGATGCGATGACGAACTTCACTGGTCATTCCTTTCGATAGGTGGCAGGTCGGCGCAGTAGCCTCGTGCCAAGATGTGCTTTTCGCTGTCGGGGAACAGATAATGGTACAGCTCCATGAAGTACCGGTCGGTCATGGACGCCATGTAGTCCACAACCACCTGATTGCGGTCGGTATGCGCAAGATAATCCTCCACGATGATGCTGCGCGACTTCGTCGCCAGCTGTTTGGCATGGTGCGATACAACCGGTGACCGCTCGTCACCGGTTTCCAGGTCGGTCAAAAGCCTGTCGTACATGTCCTCGAACATCTCGCCGACGGCGTTGCCGCTTCCGGCGCGCCAGCCTTCGCAATCATAGATGCGCTCGTAGTTTTGGCGTTTTGCGCGCTTGACGTCCTCGAAAACCTGGCGACTCATGCGGATATCGTCCTGCCCGAGGCTATGGTTGACCACATCGACGGTGATGTTGTTGATGATGCGCGCGTTGTCGCGCCCGATGACGTCGGTTTCGAAGCCGTCAAGGGAGGGCAGCACGCCCATGGCCATGGCGTCGTCACGGTCTTTTCCCAGGTAGGCGATCATGTCGGCCAGGCGGACCACGCAGCCTTCCAGCGTTGAGGGGCGCAGGCGCTTGATGGCGGACTCGTCAAGCGCGCATTCCTCGACCAGCGCATCGAGCTGTGCGAACGATTCCGTATCGCCTTGGTGAAGCACCTGTTGAGCGAACTCGCCGTTGTGGCACAGCGCACCGTCGAGCACCTGCAGGCTGATGTTGCGAGGATAGAGTCGGTCCATTACCCGCACGGAGTGGACGTTGTGGTGAAAGCGGCGACCCGTGCGGCTTTGCAGGCACTTCGAGAGGAATTTCTCGCCGGCATGGCCGAAGGGCGTGTGCCCGAGGTCGTGGCCAAGCGCGATGGCCTCGATGAGCTGGCAGTTCAATCCGAGCAGCCGCCCGATGTTTCGCGCGATGCGCCCGACCAGCTGCACATGCAGCCCGCGGCGGCAAATGTCGTCGTTCTCCACCAGGCTGAACACCTGCGTTTTCCCTGCATAGCGGTTGTAGGCGGGGATGTTCATGATCTTGTCGATGTCGCGCGAGAACGCCGGACGCGTCAGCGTTGCCGCATCGTGAGGGTTGTCCTCACGTCGGAGCACCTGTTCGTCGGGGAAGCTGCGCGGATGCATGCGCCCGGAGCGCAGGTTCTCGGCTATTGCCTGTTCCACGTCGGGGTTAAGTTGCAGGTATGCGGGTTCGCTCACGGCGCTTCCTTTCCGCATGTCGAGATGTTACGGGCTTATTGTATCGCACGCGCGTAACATACGGGAACATAGGTTCTATGCGGTATACTTTACTCGGAAAAGCAACCGGCACGCCTTTGTGCGGCCGGAATCGGGAACACGGGCACAAGGCGGGGGTTCGGTCACATCCATGGCGATCAGCGATGAGGATATCCAAAAGGTCCGCGAGGCCAGCGACTTGGTGGCCATCATGGGCGAGACGGGCCCGGTCAAGCAGCGCGGCCGCGATTTCTGGCTGTGCTGCCCGTTCCATAACGAGAAAACCCCGTCGTGCAAGATCGACCCGGCCCTGCAGCTGTGGCATTGCTTCGGCTGCGGCGAAGGCGGCGACGTGTTCGCCTTCATCATGAAGTCCCAAGACCTGTCGTTTCCCGAATCGGTGCGCTACCTGGCAGAGCGCGCCCATATCGACATCGCCGATGACCAGGCGAAACGTGGACCCGGCATGGGGCAGGGCGCAAAAGCACGGCTGCGCGCCGTGTGCGCGGAGGCTGCGGAGTTCTTCCATATGCAGCTTATGCGCAGTAAAAGCCCGCAGGCCGGCGCCGCGCGCGCATACCTTTCGCAGCGCGGGCTGGGCGGCGATATCCCGAAAACCTGGATGCTCGGCTTCGCGCCCGGCCAAGGCGCGCTCGTGCGCCATCTGGCGTCGAAGGGCTTTCAATCCAACGAGATGATCCAGGCCAACGTGGCCGTCGTCGGCTCCGACGGGCGGGTGCGCGACCGATTCTTTAACCGCGTGATGTTCCCCATCAAAGATGAGCAGGGGCAATGCATCGCCTTCGGCGGTCGCGTGATCGGCAAGGGCGAGCCGAAGTACCTGAACAGCCAGGAAACGCCCCTGTTCCACAAAGGCCGCATGCTCTATGCGCTTGATAAGGCGAAGGCCGCTATGGCGTCCACGGGCGTGGCGGTGGTTTCGGAGGGCTACACCGACGTCATCGCCATGCACGAGGCCGGCATCCGCAATGCGGTCGCCACCCTGGGAACGGCGCTCACCCGCACGCACATCCGCGTGCTCTCGCGCCATGCCCGCAACCGCATCGTGTATCTGTTCGACGGCGATGCCGCAGGTCAGCGCGCCGCCGATCGCGCTTTGCAGTTCATCGACTCCTCCATGACGCCCGAGGCGGGTGCGGCGCGCATCGACCTGTTCGCCGTCACGCTGCCCGACAACCTCGACCCTGCCGAGTTCATCGACGCCCACGGCGGCCAGGAGCTGCAGGTCCTGATAGACCAGGCGAAGCCCTTGCTGGAATACGGCATCGACCGAAGGTTGGAAAACTGGGACCTCTCGCGTGCCGAAGGCCGCTCCGGCGCCGTCGCCGATGCATTGAGCGTGCTTGCGCCCATCAAGGATTCGCTGCTCGCGAAAGACTACGCACGGCAGATCGCCAGCCGTGCCCGCGCGGACGAGAAGGACGTGTTGGAGCAGTTGGCGGCCCTTAAACCCCCGCGCGTTTTCGATGCGGAAGCGCCTGCTTCCGGCGGTCGCGTCGATCACGGAGCCCCTGCGGCCCCGGCGCGTCGCCGCCTACCCCAGTCCGAGATGAACCGGCGCAGGTTCGAGCGTCAGCTGCTGGCGCTGTGCGCCGCACGTACCGATCTGGCCCTGGTCCACGCCGACGCCCTTGCCTCGGTGCAGTGGCACGATCCGGCGTGCGCAGCCGTATCCGCCAGCATGCTCGATACCTTGGCCGAAGATCCCGGGGCGGCGCCGGCCGCCATCGTGGGCGTGGCGAGCATGGCCGAGCCTCGTGCTGCCGGCTTCCTGACAAGGGGCGTTCCCGAATCAGCGGTGCCCGAGGACTTGGCGGCGTTTTTGGTCGAGGAGCTTTCCATCGGCGATGCCGAAGAGGCCGTTGCGGCTATGCGCGCGCAGATGTCTGCCCCCGCGTCCATGTCGCCTGAGGACTATGAGCTTATGTTCGAGACCGTGGCCGCCATGCAGCGCGAGCTGACCGCCCGCAAAAGGGCCCATGCCGAAAGCGCGGCTTCTGGCAGGTAGGGCTTTCGCGCTTCCCTGCGTCGCGCTCGCATGGTGCGACCCTTCTTGTCGGCCGCCTTTGGGAGACCTTCGTTTCCATTCATGCCGAGCAGGGGTTTTGTGGAACTTTGCACCCGCAAGGGCGTTAGGTGCGCGCGCATGTCACAATAATCGGATTAGAAAGGCGGGCGTTTTGCGCACCCGCCGCCAACAATACCTACCCGCTAAAGGAAATGCATATGCTTTCAATCGTGCAATCGCCCGACCCGCTGCTCAATACGGTGTGCGAGCCCTGCGATTTCAATGACAAGAGCTTGAAGCGCCTGGCCAAGCAGATGGCCCACGTTATGTACAAGAACGCCGGCTGCGGCCTTGCCGCGCCCCAGGTGGGCGTGCTCAAGCGCCTCGTGGTCATCGACTGCGACCAGGAGGACGGCGCCCGCGAGCCCATCGTCATGCTCAACCCCGTCATCGTCGCCCGCGAGGGCGACCCGGTCGCGGAGGACGAGGGCTGCCTTTCCATCCCCCGCATCTCCGTGCCCATCGCGCGCCCGCCCTTCGCCCGCTGCCGTTACTACGATCTTGACGGCCAGCTTTGGGAGATCGAGGGCGACGGGCTGCTCGGTCGCTGCCTGCAGCATGAGACCGACCACCTTGACGGCGTCACCATGTTCGAGCGCGCCGAGCCCATGGCACGCCTGAAGGCCCTTGAGGATTACGAGCGCGCCCTGGCAGCCGGTGCGCGCCCCGGCGAGACTTCGGTGGAGGCGTAGGGGGCATGCGCATCGTATTCATGGGCACGCCCGACTTCGCCGCATCGGTGCTTTCCGAACTTGCCTCGCAGCACGACGTGGTGGCCGTCTATACGCGCCCCGACGCCGTGCGCGGCCGCGGCAAGCAGCTGGTGCCCAGCCCGGTGAAGGCGGAGGCGTGCGAGCGCGGCATCCCCGTGTTCACGCCGAAGACGCTGCGCGATGCCGACGAGCAGCATGCGCTTGCGGCGCTCGAGCCCGATGTCATCTGCGTGGCCGCTTACGGCATGCTGCTTCCTGCCGAGGTGCTGTCCATCCCCAAGCATGGCTGCCTGAACGTGCACGCCTCGCTGTTGCCGCGCTGGCGTGGCGCCGCTCCCATCGAGCGCGCCATCTTGTCCGGCGACGAGGAGGCCGGCGTGTGCATCATGCGCATGGAGGAAGGGCTCGACACGGGCGATTACTGCGTGTGCCGATCGCTTGAGGTGGGCGACAAGGACGTCGCTCTGCTCACCGACCTGCTCGCCGACCTGGGCGCGCATGCGTTGCTCACGGCGTTGACGCAGCTGGAGGCGGGATGCATCCGCTGGACGCGCCAGGAAGAGGAACACGTCACCTACGCCGAGAAGATCGGCAAGGACGAGCTATCGCTTAGCCCGGCCGACACGGTGGAGCAGGCATGCCGCAAGGTGCGCGCGTCAAGCGCGGCGCATCCGGCGCATGCCACCATCGCCGGCAAGGACGTGACCGTGCTTGCCGTCCGTCCGGCACCCGCAGATCAAGCGGATGCGGTTTGCGCGGGCATGGGGCCCGGCAGCGTGCGATTCGTCGCCAAGCGCTTGTATCTGGGTGCAGCGGACGGCGCGATCGAGCTTATGGAAGTGAAGCCTGCAGGCAAGGCGGCCATGGCGGCCAAGGCGTTTGCCGCAGGCATTCAGGGAATCAAGGAAGACACTAAGACTTGGGAGGGCCCGCGTGGCTGAACAGCATAACAACGAAGGCGCGCCGCGTCAGCGCCGCGAAGGCGGCAACGGCGGCTATCGAAAGGGCGGCCAGCACGGCGGCCACGGCAATCGCCAGGGCGGCCCGCGCCGCGATGGCGGCAAAGGCGGCTTCGGCGGTCGCGACGACCGTCGTGGCGGTAATCGCGGTCAGAGTGGCCGAGATGGCCAGCGCCGCGATGGCGGAAAGGGCGGATACCGCGGCCGTGACGGCGAGAAGCGGGATTTCCGCGGTAACGGCGGTCGCGACGGTGAGAAGCGCGAGTATCGCGGCAACGGCGGGCGCGACGAGCGCCGCGGCGGCTACAACGGCGGCCGTGACGACCGTCGCGGCGGATATAAGGGCGATCGCGGCCCGAAGCGCGATTTCAAGCGCGACGGCAAGCCCGACTTCAAGCGCGAGGGCGGCGAGGGCGGCCAGCGTCCCGAGGCCGCGCAGCATGCCGGCTCCGATCGTCCCGCGCGCGAGCCGAAGCCCGATTTCCGCGGCCGTAATACTGCTCGCGACCCGCGTCGCAAGCCTGAGCAGGGCGCCCAGGGCGCGCCGCGCGGCGGCGAAAAGGGCGGCTTCCGCGGTTCTGCCAAGCCGGCACGCCCGCGTCGCAAGTCCAACGCAACGCCTGCTCGCTTGGCGGCGCTCGACGTGGTGCGCACCGTCCGCGAGCGCAACGCGTTCGCGCAGGACGTCATCGCCCAGGTGATCGACAAGTCCACCATGTCCGTGGAAGACCGCGCGTTCGCCACGCTGCTCGCCCTTGGCACGGTAAGCGCCCGCGGCACGCTCGACGAGATCATCGACCGTGCGCTCGACACGCCCGAGGACATCTTCCGCGAGACGCGCGACGCGCTGCAGATCTCCACGTACGAGCTCATCTTCCTGGGCAAGGAGGCTCATGCGGCGGTCGACCAGGGCGTGGAAATGGTGAAGTCGTTCAGCCCGGGCCCCGCGGCACGTGTGGCCAATGCCGTGCTGCACAAGATCGTGCGCCTGCGTATTGATTTCCCGTTCGGAAACCCGGCTACCGACCTTGATGCGCTTGCCCGCACCCAGGCGTTCCCCACGTGGATGGCCAAGAAGCTCATGGAGGAGATGGGCCCGCAGGCCGCCATCGAGTTCATGCGCGCATCCAACGAGCAGGCGCCGCTGTATGTGGCCGTCAACGCCTGCAAGGTGGACGATGACCATGTGCTCAAGGCCTTTGAGCGTGCGGAAGAGGAAGTGCAGCCGGTTGCGCTCGGCGACATGAACGTGCAGGGTTGCCTGCGCGTGCCCGAAAGCCGTGCTCTGCTGGTGCCCGCGCTTGCCCGTCAGCTCGACCAGGGCAAGATCCTGGTCTCCGACGCCGCCGCGCAGATGGTGGCCGCCAACGTGCTTCCCGATGAGAAGCCCGAAAGCGTGCTCGAGATCGGCGCCGGCCGCGCCACGAAGACCATCCTGCTGCAGTCCAACGCCTGCCGCAAGTACGGGTCGCAGATCGAGGAGTACGTCACCATCGACAACCACGCCTACAAGACGCGTCTGCTCGAGAAGCGAGCCGAACAGTACGGCGTCGTGGTGACCGAGGCCTTCACCGGCAATGCGCTCGAGCTGGACAACATCATGCCCGACCGCATGTTCTCGTTCATCTTCGTGGACGCCCCGTGTTCGGGTATGGGCACGCTCCGTCGTCACCCCGAGATCCGCTGGCGCACGAGCGAGGAGGACCTGGCCGGTTTCGTGGAAACCCAGCTGGGCATGCTCAAGGCCGCGGCGGGCCACGTGGCCCCGGGCGGTGCGCTGGGGTATTCCACGTGCACGGTCACGCGCGAGGAGAACGCTGGTGTGGTGAAGGCGTTCCTGGACAGCGAGGAGGGCGCCGGCTTCACGCTCGATCAGCTGTGCGGTCGCAACTGCCTTGCAACCCGCCTTGCCCCCGGCTCGTCGGATGCGCACTTCGCCGTGCGCTTCGTCCGTAAGCCGCAGGAATAATATAAGATCCCGTTTTCATGCCGGCGAAGGCTTCTTCGCCGGCATGAAACATATTGGAAACAATTTCGCGCGTACCATTTATTTACTATGATTTTGACGTAATTGCATGTGAGGAGGTCAGGTTTTCATGGAGCCGAATTATCAAGAGGTGGCGAACAGGATCCGCGCGCTGCGCGAGGATATGGGCCTGACCATGCAGGAGATGGCTGATGCCACCGGCCGCAGCCTGGCCGAGTACCAGGCGCAGGAATCAGGGGCAGAGGAGCTTTCATTCACTTTCTTGTATAAGTGCGCGGCGAACCTGGGCGTCGACCCCATCGAGCTGCTCACCGGCGAAACCCCGCACCTGACGGGCTATACCCTTACGCGCGCCGATGAGGGTCTGGCCGTCAAGCGCCGCAGCGGCCTTGAGTACCTGCACAAGGCCCCGCATTACCGCAACAAGCTGTGCGAGCCGTTCTTCGTGACGGCCGATTACCGCCCTGAGCTGCAGGACAAGCCCATCCATCTGTCCTATCACAGCGGACAGGAGCTCGATTACATCCTGGAAGGCCGCATGCGCTTCCAGTACGAGGAGCACACCGAGGAGCTCGGCCCCGGCGATATGCTGCTCTATGATTCCGGCCGTGGGCACGGCATGATCGCCATCGATGGCGCACCGTGCAAATTCCTGGCTGTCGTTCTGAAGGCGAAGGAAGACATTATCTAGGCAAGCGCTCGCCTAGGGTTGCTTGCCAAAAACCAACCTTCTTATCGACCGCATCGTGCGCGGCCTGGTTTCGCGCACCATATTTCAAGGAAGTTCGGCAACATCATGAGAAACATCAATCTGCGTTACTGCGAGGAAACCTACGACGAGCAGGGCGTGCTCACCGATTTCAAGGTGAAGTGCCCCGATACCTTCAACTTCGGCTACGACGTGGTGGACGACATCGCGGATAACGACCCCGAACGCCGCGCCATGATGTGGTGCAACCCCGAAGGCGAGGAACATCTGTTCACGTTCGCCGACATGAAGATCTGGTCGGATAAGACGGCGAACTACCTTGCCGCGCATGGTGTCGGCAAGGGCGACATGGTCATGGTGATCTTGCGCCGTCATTATCAGTTCTGGTTCGTGGCCACCGCGCTTGCCAAGCTCGGCGCCGTCATGGTGCCGGCTACCTTCATGCTCAAGGAGCACGACCTGGAGTATCGCCTGAACGGTGCTTCCATCAAGGCCGTCATCTGCACCTCCATCGGCACCATCGCGCAAGTGGTGGACAACGTCGTGGATCGCTGTCCTTCGGTTGAGAACCTGTTTTTGGTTAATGGCGCCGGCGGGGGCTTGACCGAGAAGGACGCGGATGGCAATTGGCTTGCCGCTGACGGCCCGGTGGGAGCTGTGCTCTCCGGCCCCGAGGGTGTGTGCGCTGTGCCCGCGCAGCGTGAGGGCTGGCATGATTTCAACACCGGCGTGCGCAATGCCTGCGAGGAATTCTCCCGCGTGGAAACCCATGTCGGCGATCCCATGCTCATGTATTTCTCCTCCGGCACCTCCGGCAACCCCAAGATGGTGCTGCATGATTCCTACTACGCATTGGCGCACCTGGTCACGGCGAAGCATTGGCACAACGTCAAGCCCGACGGGCTGCATCTGACCATCGCCGACACCGGTTGGGGCAAGGCGGTGTGGGGCAAGTACTATGGCCAGTGGCTCATGGAGGCGTGCGTGCTCACGTACGATTTCGACCGCTTCCATGCCGATGAGATCTTGGATCTGATCCCCCGCTACGGCGTCACCACGCTTTGCTGCCCGCCCACCATGTACCGTATGATGATGCAGGCCGACGTTGATGCCCATGATTTGAGCACGCTCACGTATTGCACCACCGCCGGCGAGGCGCTCAACCCCGACCTGTTCGACTTCTGGAAGGAGCACACGGGGCTGACCATCTTCGAGGGCTTCGGCCAGACGGAGACGCCGCTGACGGTGGCAAACCTCACGTATGCGGTGCCCAAGCCCGGCTCCATGGGCCATCCTTCGCCGGCGTTCACCATCGAGGTGCAGCGCGGCGACGGCAGCCGCTGCGATGTCGGCGAGACGGGCGAGATCTGCATCGACGTGCACGAGAAGGCTCCGGGCATCATGCTGGAGTACTACCGCAATCCCGAGAAGACCGAAGCCGCCGTGTACAACGGTTGGTACCACACCGGCGATACCGCCTGGGTCGACGAGGACGGGTACCTGTGGTACGTCGGCCGCAACGACGACGTCATCAAGTCGTCCGGGTACCGTATCGGCCCCTTCGAGATCGAAAGCGTGCTGCTCGAGCATGACGCCGTGCGCGAATGCGCCGTCACCGGCGTGCCCGATCCCGTGCGCGGCAAGGCGGTCAAGGCCACGGTGGTGCTTGCGGAAGGTTTCGAGGGCAACGAGGTGCTCGTGCGCGAGCTGCAGCAATGGGTCAAGCAGCGCACGGCGCCGTACAAATATCCCCGCATCGTGGAGTTCGTCGACGCACTTCCCAAGACCGTCAACGGCAAGATCCGCCGAGCCGCCATCCGCGAGGCTGACGAAAGCCAGGAGGGCAAGCCGAAGACCAAGGTGCCCGAGGGATTGGTGTAGGAGCGGCCTTGAACGAGTTCGATGTCAAACGGTTGAAATCGGTCACCGTCGTTACAGGGCATTATGGGGTCGGAAAGACCAATCTGGCCATAAACCTGGCCCTTGATGCCCGGTATGCTGGACTCGATGTGCGCGTTGCCGACCTGGATGTCGTCAACCCGTATTTCCGAAGCAGCGACTACCGGGATCTTCTCGAGGATGCCGGCGTTCAGGTGATCGCCCCGCGCTACGCGGGGACCACGCTTGATGCGCCCGCCATCTCCGGGCAGGTTTCCGCCGCCCTCGATTGGGCGCGCGGGGAGCAGGGAAGGCTGCTGCTCATCGATGCAGGCGGCGACGATGTGGGCGCTACGGCTCTCGGCAGGTTCGCACGCGGCGTCGCCGAGGGGGATTACGACCTGCTGTACGTGGTGAACCGCAGCCGCAACCTAACCCATGATCCCACCGAGGCGCTGTCCGTGCTTCGCGAGATCGAGGCGGCCAGCCACCTGCATGCCACGGCGGTTGCGAACAACACGCACCTGGCCGACTTCACCGACGGGGAAGTGCTCAGCCGCGGTGTCGGCTTCGCGCAGGAGGTCGCCGCGCTGGCCGGTTTGCCTCTGGCGTTTTCCGCGGTGCCCCGTCGTATGCTCGAAGATGCCGATATCCCGGGTGTGCGCTATCCTGTTTCGGTACATGTGCGAAAACCCTGGGAGTAAGGGCACAGTCCGCGTCGGTGGATTCGGGCGGGGCCATGCCTCTGTTCAAGGAGTTTTTTCGGGGGAGTGTTCGATAACCATATGCCGGTCGTTTGGCCGGCTTAGACGAGAAAGGAAGGCTCATGGCAGCGATAACGGTCGATGACGGTTTCTGCAAAGGCTGCGGGTTGTGCGTGGATGCATGCCCGGCCCATATCATCGCGCTTGACCGCTCCCGCATCACGGCGAAGGGCTATCATCCGGCCCGGCTGATCGATGCGTCCAAGTGCACGGGCTGCTGCTCGTGCGCGCTTATGTGCCCTGACGTTGCGATCGAGGTGATGCGCTGATGCCTCAGGAAAAGGTGCTCATGAAGGGCAACGAGGCTATGGCCGAGGCTGCCATCCGCGCCGGATGCCGCTTCTTCTTCGGCTACCCCATCACGCCGCAGACCGAGGTTGCCGCTTATATGGCCAAGCGCATGCCCAAGGAGGGCGGCACGTATCTGCAGGCGGAAAGCGAGATCGCAGCTATCAACATGGTTTACGGCGCATCGTCCGCGGGCGCTCGCGTCATGACGTCGTCGTCTTCGCCGGGCGTGTCGCTTAAGGGCGAGGGCGTTTCGTATATGGC